>Ga0208131_1000001_pt1 | contig 101318 bp, 111 predicted proteins | sample ETNtaG_14_FD_185781 | JGI IMG/M metagenome (GOLD analysis project Ga0208131, IMG submission 185781) | Marine microbial and viral communities from oxygen minimum zone, Eastern Pacific Ocean - ETNP201406SV73 (SPAdes) (version 2) | ecosystem: Environmental > Aquatic > Marine > Oceanic ...
GCTATCGGCCGGCACGTGGCCCGTCCTCGTCGATGTCCCACCAGCAGGCGAGCCGACGTGTCTCGGATATCGCCACGAGGGCAGGATCCTCCAGGTGGCACCGGTCGTGGACGTGCGGACACCGGGGAGCGAACGAACAGCTGCTCGGGTACTCGCGCATTTCCGGTGGCTGACCCTTGATGTTGACGAGCTTCTGGCCCCTCGCCGTCGCCGAGGGGAGCGATGCCAGAAGCCCACGCGAGTAGGGATGCTGGGGAGATGCGTAGAACTCGTCGACCGGGGCGTCCTCCACGATCTGACCGCCGTACATGACCATCACCCTGTCCACGAGACCCGCCACCACACCGAGGTCGTGCGTGATCCAGATGACCGCCATGCCCAGTTCCCTACGGAGCTCCTTGACCAGTTCCAGGATCTGGGCCTGAATGGTCACGTCCAGCGCCGTGGTCGGCTCGTCGGCCACGAGGATCCTCGGTCGGCACGCCAGGGCGATGGCGATCATGACCCGCTGGCGCATCCCACCCGAGAGCTCGTGGGGGAAGCAGCGCAGGCGCTCCTCGGGAGAGGGGATCCCGACCAGCTGCAGCAGCTCGAGGGCCTGACGCCTGAGCCCTGCCGACCGGCCGGGCTGGTGGATCCTGAGGGACTCCGTGATCTGGTAGCCGACGGTCAGGACGGGGTTCAGCGACGTCATCGGGTCCTGGAAGATGAACCCGATCTTCCCGCCCCGCACCTTCCGCAGTTCGTTGGGACCCATCGACAGCAGGTCCTCGCCCTCGAAGATCGCCTCGCCGGCGACTATCTCGCCGGGGGGCATCGGGATGAGGCGGAGCAGGGACATCATCGACACGCTCTTGCCGGAGCCGCTCTCGCCCACCACGCCCAGGACCTCACCGTCGGCAAGGTCGAACGAGACACCGTTCACCGCGTGCACCAGCCCGTCCTGGGTGGCGAACCGGGTCGTCAGGTCGGTGACGCTGAGGACAGGCTCCGCACCCGTCAGCACTGAGGCGCCGGGGGCCGACCGGGTGCTGGTCACCTCGACGGCTCCGTGGACCGGCTGGATTCGCTTCGGCTCGACAGGCTCATTCCCCGAGCTTGTCCCAAACGTCCCGATCGGCCATGTCGATGATGGTCCAGGCCATGGAAAGGGCACCATCCCTGATGGCCCTCATGCCATCGGCCGTAACCGTATGGGCAGCGAACTCCGGCTGGTGGTTTACGGCATCGCCGGAGTTGATGCCCAGCATGGGATGGATCGACGGCAGGATATGGCTGACGTTTCCCATGTCGGACGAGCCACCACTGATACCGATCTCGTCCTCTGTGGGCATCGGGCGGTCCATCGCCACCGAGTTGGCCCGGTACAGGTCAGCGATGACCGGATTGTTGACCATGTTCTCGTAGGGATGGTCCTTGGCCGTCCAACCGAGACGGCAGCCGGTTGCCGTCGCCGCTCCCTCGAAGCAGGCCCTCACCTTCGGCACCAGCTCCGCGAGGCGTTCCACGCTCCGCGCTCGGATCAGCCATTCGGAACTCGTGTAGGCGGGAACGACGTTCACAGCGTCACCGCCACGGCTGATCATGCAGTGGATGCTGTCGCCGGGGACCATTGCCTGGCGGAAGGTCGCCACATTCACGTACGACTGCACGAATGCATCCAGCGAGTTGATCCCCGCCTCCGGGGCGAACGCCGCGTGGGACTCCTTGCCGAAGAACTCGACGTCGAAGTGCTGGCAGGCCTGGAACGATGGGTCCAGCTCGTTGAACGGTCCGGGGTGCACCATCATCGACGCCGCAGCGTCCTCGAACGCTCCAGCGTTGATCAGGTCGACCTTTCCGCCACCGCCCTCCTCGGCCGGGGTACCCAGCACCGTGACCCGGATGCCCAACTTCCCAGCCAGGCCGGCAACGGCCACCCCCGCCCCGGCAGCGGCGGTGGCGATGATGTTGTGACCGCAGGCGTGGCCCACCTCGGGTAGAGCGTCGTACTCACAGCAGATGACTACGCGGGGCCCGCTGGTGCCCACTGTCGCCTCGAAGGCCGTGTCCAGGCCGTGGCTCGGATAGGTGACGTCGAAGCCCTGCCGATCCAGGAAGGAGCTGATGCGCTTCGACGCCTCGAACTCCTCGAATCCCAACTCGGGGTTCTCGTACATCCACTGCGAGATGGAACAGAGTTCCTCCTCGACCGCGGCGAACGAACCTTCGGCAACCTGCTTCTGCGACAACCGTCCCTCTGGCATCGCGGGAACGTACCACGGCCTCCTCCGCACCAGCCTTGGTGGGCGGCCTGCCTCGGGACCGCCCCACGACGGTGGCCTGCCACCGGGACAACGGGCCAGCGACCAGAATGGCGGCCGTGGTGACGGCCGCCCCCTACCTCGTCCTGGCCGCCATAGGCGCGCCCGTACTCACCGGGCTGGCCACGATGCTCCTACCGGCATCTCGGAAGCTCCCCCGCCTGGTGCTGGCAACTGCAGGCCCGACCGCCTCCGTGGTCCTCGTCGCGACCCACCTGGGCCGCAGCGGCGTGAGCACCGCCGACACGCCCACCGGCAGCATCTCGTGGGTGCCGAGCCTGAACCTGGACATCAGCTTCCTCGTCGACGGCCTGGGAGCCTTCTTCGCCCTCCTCATCGCCGGCATGGGCGTGGTCGTGGTGCTGTACGCACGCGCCTACTTCGGGCACGACGCCGCATCGCTGGCCCGCTTCTTCCCCACCCTCGGGTTCTTCACCAGCGCCATGCTGGGCGTGGTCCTGGCCGACCACCTGCTGCTGACCGTCCTCTTCTGGGAGATGACCTCGATCAGTTCCTTCCTCCTGATCGGGTGGGACCGTGACGATGCCGATGCCGGGAAGCGGGCCATGCAGGCGTTCTTCACGACTGGCCTGGGTGGTCTCGCCCTGCTCGGCGGGGTCCTCCTATTCGGCGGCCACACCGGCATCTGGCGTTGGAGCGGCCTCATCGCCGAGGCGGCGACCCGCAGCCACGACGGCACCGTGGTGGCGGCATTCGTGCTGATGTTCGTCGGGGCCGCAACCAAGAGCGCCCAGTGGCCCCTCCACGACTGGCTGCCGGGCGCCATGAAGGCCCCGACGCCGGTCTCGGCGTACCTGCACTCGGCCACGATGGTGAAGGCCGGGGTGTTCCTGCTTGGGCGCATGCTCCCGGCCTTCGGCGCCATGGCCCCATGGCTGCCGCTGCTGGTGTCGATCGGCGCGGTCACGATGCTGCTCGGGGCGGTGCTGGCCCTCCACCAGGACGACCTGAAGAAGATGTTCGCCTACACCACCGTGGGCCACCTCGGCCTGCTGGTCGCCATGTACGGCATGGGCGGAGCGTCTACCGCAGACGGCATCAGGACCATCGACTGGGACCTCACGCAGATCGCCAGCCACGCCCTCTACAAGGCACCCCTGTTCCTCATCGTCGGAGCGCTCGCCCACCTCGCCGGCGCACGGCGCCTCTCCCAGTTGTTCGGGCTGTGGCACCGACCCGGCACCGGAACCAGGGCAGCAGCACTGGTCCTGCTGCTCAGCGGCTACGCGCTGGCCAGCGGGCCGGGAACCGTCAGCTTCGTAGCCAAGGAGCTCTTCTTCGCCGCCACCACCCGTGCCAGCGACCTGCATCCACTCCTGGCCGTCGTGGGGGTCATGGCGATCGTCGCCGCGGCGTGCAACGTGGCCATCTTCGTCAGGCTGGTCACGACGGTGATGGGCCACAGCTCCGGGGTCGGCAACGACTCGGATGCCCCGGTCGTCTCCCTCATCCAGCCCGACCGGTGGGCGTCCATGCTCTGGGCTCCGGCAGCCGCCCTCATCGCACTCCAGTACCTGGGTGGCCTGGTCCCGTCGCTCTGGAACCGGACCTTCCGGGGGATTGAGGTGAACGTTCACGACGAGGCCTTCGCCACGGGCCTCCCACTGGCCTGGGAGCCGTTCCTCCACCCGGGGATACCGCTGCTCATGACGGCCATCGCCATCACCGCCGGGGTGCTGCTCGGGTTCTCGGGCTGGATGCGACGCGAGATTGTCGACGTCCACGCCCGCATATGGCCGGCCACCTACCGGGGCATCCTGCGGGGCGGCCACCGCCTGTTCCACTCGATCCAGACCGGCCACGTTCGCCACTACCTGGCGGTCGTCTTCTCGGTACTGACGCTGTGCGTCGGCTGGGCCGCCTGGGCCGACCCGGCGATGCTCCGCCCGCCGGCGGGCATGGACCCGTTCGAGTACCCGGCCGGGCTGCTGCTGGGGGCGGTCGTGTGCGCCGCGGCCATCGCCCTCCCGATGGTCACCGAACGCGTCGTGAGGGTGCTTGTGCTGGGAGCCAGCGGCTTCGCCGTCGTCGGCCTCTACCTCGTGTACCAGGCACCGGACCTGGCCCTCACACAGCTCATGTTCGAGATCATCTCGGTGATCCTCTTCCTGCTGGTGCTTCGGCTGCTGCCACGGCCGGACCGCAGGCCCCGGATCCGGGTACTGCCGCGCCTGGCCCTGGCCTCCGTCGTCGGCATCTCGATCGGGTGGATGACCCTGCTGGCCGGGCACGCCGCCGACAACCGGGCCGACGACGCCCCGACCCTCGGGAGGTTCTTCGAGGAACACAGCCTCGAGGGCTCAGAGTTGACCGACGGCCGCGGCGGTGAGGGACGCAACGTCGTCAACGTGATCCTCGTGGACTTCCGCGGATTCGACACCCTCGGTGAGATCACGGTGCTGGCCACCGCCGCACTGGGCGTCTGGTCGATGCTCCCCGGTCGTCGCCGCCACCGAAGGGACGAGGACGAGGACCCGGCGGCCCCGATCGCCCAGGGGGCGCAGCGATGAGGACGTCGTCGGTGATCCTGCGGACCGCGGTCCGGTTCATCCTCCCGCTCACATTCCTCTACGCCGCCTATGCGGCGTTGAAGGGGCACAACGGGCCGGGCGGGGGCTTCATCGCAGGCCTCATCGCATCGGTGGGGCTCTGCACCTACCGGATGTCGTACGGCGACAGGGCATTCCACCGCCTCCTGCCCGCCCACCCGCGGTGGCTGGTGTTCGTCGGACTGGGCCTCGCCGGAGCGGTAGCCACCCTGCCGCTGCTGTTCGGCCAGCCGCTCCTGCGCTCGGCCTCGACCACCCTGCACCTGGGCGGCAGCGACGTCCACCTGGTCTCGGCCATGGCGTTCGACCTGGGCGTACTGCTCGTGGTCGTGGGGGTGGCCGTTGGGATGATCAGCCGGCTCGGCGAGGAGCTGGACCGGTGACGACCGTCCTGGCCATCTGCGTGGCCGTCCTGGTGACGGTCAGCGTCTACCTGATGCTGTCGCGGGAGCTGAAGTCGGTCGCCATGGGCGTGTTCGCCCTCGGCCACGGCGCCAACCTCTCCATCATCGCCATGAGCGGGTCGCCGGTCCTGGCGGACGGCGGGCTGCGGAACCCCCCGATCCTGGGTGCGGTCAACCTCGTGGATCCGCTTCCCCAGGCACTGATCCTTACCGCCATCGTCATCAACTTCGCCGTCATGGGCTTCCTGCTGACCCTCCTGATCGTCACGGCCAACCGCACCGGGACCATCAACGTGGACGAGTTGGCGACCGAGGACCGCCCGGATACCGGCCACGACGGAGGCGACCGGTGACCAACGACCTGCTCGGCCTGTTCGTGGTGGTCCCGCTGGCCACCAGCCTGGCCTCCGTCGCCCTGGTCCGCCGTCCGGTCCCCCAGCGGGTCCTGGGCCTGGTGAGCCTCTGCTCGATGCTGGCCCTCGCCCTGACGTGGCTGGTCCGGATACGGCACGGCGAGGTGATGGTGTCGCAGATGGGTGCCTGGCCGGCGCCGTTCGGGATCACGCTGGTCTTCGACAGCCTCTCCGGCCTGCTGCTCTGCGCCGGCCTGCTGGTGACGATCGCCTGCTACGTCCACGGCTTCTCCATGGTCGAGCCCCTCACCGAACGGCGCTACTTCCATCCGCTGATGCAACTCCTGATAGTCGGCGTGAACCAGAGCTTCCTGACCGGGGACCTGTTCAACCTGTTCGTGGCCTTCGAGATCATGCTGATGGCCTCCTACGGGCTGCTGGCCATAGGCCGGACCCGAAGGCAGATGACGCAGGCATACAAGTACCTGCTGCTGAACCTGGTGGCCTCCACGGTGTTCGTGATCACCGCCGGCCTCGTCTACGGCATGACCGGCACCCTCAACATCGCCGACCTGGCCCGGTTCGTGGCCGACCGGTCCGACGCCGGCGTGCCCCTCCCGACAGGGTTCACCGGCCTGTCGGTGATGCTGCTCGTCGTCTTCGGCCTGAAGGGGGCGTTCTTCCCGCTCTGGTTCTGGCTGCCGGACACCTACCACACCTGCCCGATCTCGGTCGCCGCACTGTTCAGCGGCCTGCTGACCAAGGTCGGCGTGTACGCCGTCCTGCGAACCTTCCCGCTGGTCTTCGCAGCGGGAGACGCCCGTGACGTGGTGCTGCCGATCATTGCCGTGTCTGCCGGGGCGACCATGCTCCTCGGGGTGCTGGGCGCCGTGTCGCAGCACAACGTCCGACGGATCCTGGCCGTGCACGTGATCAGCCAGGTGGGATACATGGTGTTCGGCATCTCGATGATGACGACCGTGGGCCTCGCCGGCGCGCTGTACTACATGATCCAGCACATGGTGGTGAAGAGCTCCCTGTTCCTGTGCTGCGGGGTCATGGAACGCCACGCCGGATCGGACGACCTGGACGAGATCGGCGGCCTCCTGAAGCGCCACCGCTGGCTGGGGGTGGCGTTCTTCGTTGCGGCGCTGAGCCTGGTCGGGCTGCCACCGCTGAGCGGCTTCTTCGGCAAGCTGGTCATCATCAGGGAGGGCTGGACGGTGAGCTGGTGGCTCTCGGTGATCGGCCTGGTGACGGGAGGGTTGACGCTGCTCTCCATGCTGAAGATCTGGACCCAGGGATTCTGGTCGCCGGAATCGGGCCGGCGCATGTACCGGGGCGGCGATGCCGGCGGGCGTGTCCGCAGCCTTCGTGCCGCCCACACGGGCATCGGGATCCTGGTGGCGGCGGCGGTGCTCATCGGCCTGGCAGCGGAACCCATCTACGACATCGCCTTCCACGCCGCTGAGCAGCTCACGGATCCGTCCACCTACATCCGGGCGGTGGACCCGCTGGCCGCCGACTCCGTGCTGACCGCATCGGGGGGTGGCGGCTGATGATCCGGCGACTGGGCTTCGACATGGCGCTGGCGGTGCTCTACCTGTCGTGGTCCGGCAACCACACGTGGCCGGGCGTCCTGGTCGGCCTGGCCCTCGGCTTCATCGTGGTCTCGGTCTACGACCTGGGCACGCAGCATCCGAACCATGGCCGTCGGGCACTCCGGATGCTGCGGTTCGGGCTGTACTTCCTGACGATCCTGATCCGCTCCAACCTGCAGATCGCCCGCGAGATCATGACGCCCGGGTTCAGCCAGACGCCGCGCATCCTCCGGTACCCGGTGGAGGACCTGGACGACTTCCAGACGACGGTCCTGGCCAACTGCATCACCCTCACGCCCGGGACCCTGGTCGTGGACGTATCCGACGACGGTCGGTGGCTGTACGTGCACTGCATGTACGCCCTGGACCGATCCGAGGCCATCGCCGGCCTCAGGAAGCTGGACGAGCGGCTCCGGCGGGAGGTCTTCTCGTGGTAGCGGTCGTCGTGCAGGCCGGCATCGTCGCCGTGGTGGTCGGGATCGGCATGGCCATGTACCGCATGGTGAAGGGGCCACACGTCGCCGACCGGGTGCTGGCAGGAGACGTCCTGTCCCTGCAGGTGGTGGCCCTCGTGATCCTCCTGGCCGTCGACCAGCGACGTGCCGTCTCGCTGGACGTGGCCCTGCTGGTGGCCATAGTCGGCTTCGCCTCCACGCTGGCCTTCGCCCAGTACATCGGAGCAGCCAGGGGCGGCCTCCAGCCCCGAGACCCGGACGACGGCAGGGTGGGGTAGGTGGACGCCGTCCGCGAGATCGCAACGGTCGCCCTTCTGGTGTCCGGCCTCTCCTTCATGCTCATCGGAGCCTGGGGCACCGTCCGACTACCCGACGCGTACCACCGGCTGCATGCGGCCTCCAAGTGCTCGACGCTGGGACTGCTGGGGCTGCTGCTCGGTGCCGTCGTGCACATCGGCACCGCCGCCGCCCTCGCCAAGGCACTCCTGACGCTCGTGTTCACCTTCGTGGCGGCACCGGTCGGTTCCCACATCCTGGCCAGGAGCGCCCACGCCGCCGGGCTGGAGCAGTGGGACCGGACGCTCTCCGACGAGCTTGCCGAGGACCAGGGGCACGACCCGGAGGAGTAGCCAACGGGATGCGTCGGACAGACGCGACCTGTAGCACTAGGCACCACGAAGCCGCCGGTCAGAGCCCCAGGCGGTAGACGTTGGTCGCCCGCTGCTCGAAGCCGAGACGGCGGTAGAGGCGGTTGGCGGCCTCCCGCGACGGCCTCGACGTCAGGTCCACGGTCGTGGCACCGGCTTCCCGGGCCCGAAGAATCGCAGCCCGGTTGAGCGCCTCGCCGACACCGCGGCCGCGGGCCGACCCGTCCACCACCACGTCCTCGATCCAGGCCCGTAGGCCGGTCGGGATCCCGAAGACCACGAGCGTCATGCTCCCCAGGATGGCCGCCTCGCCTTCCACGTCCGGATCCTCGGCCACCAGCAGGATCGAAGCACCTGAGGCCACGATGGCCGTCAGGGCGTCGGCGTCGGGCGGTGGGCTGGAGCTGGACAACTGGGGAATGAGGCGGGCCATGGCCGAAACCAGGCGATCGTCCACCTCGACGACCTCGCGGACGACGAACGTGGCGTCCCGATCTCCATCCATGGTCGGTGAGCCTAGGACCCGATGACATCGCCTACCGGCGCGCGTACCAACGCGTCTGGCTAGCCTCCGACAGCAATGGCCCCCGACCCCGCTCCGCACCTCATATGGAACGTCGACGAGATGCCGACCGACCTGCGGTCGCCGATCCTCATAGCCGCGTTCGAGGGCTGGAACGACGCCGGTGAGGCCAGCTCCACGGCAGCCCGCTACGTGCGCGACCATTTCGAGGCCGAGCACGTCGCCACCATCGATGCCGAGGACTTCTTCGACTTCACCGTGGCCCGACCCAACGTGTGCATCGACGAGAACGACACCCGCCAGATCGTCTGGCCGTCCACCGGCATACACGTGGCCCGCGTGCCCGGCAGCGCCCACGACCTGGTGTGCGCCATCGGCCACGAGCCGCAGTTGCGTTGGCGGACCTTCGTGGACCACCTGGCGATCACCGCCGAGGCCTTCAGCGCCTCAATGGTCTGCACGCTGGGTGCCCTGTTGACCGACGTGCCCCACAGCCGCCCCACCCAGGTCTACGGAGGCACCGACGACGAGGAGCTGGCCATGCGCCTGTGCCTCTCGCCATCCACCTACGAGGGACCGACCGGCATCGTCGGAGTCCTGGCGGCCGGACTACGCGACCGCGGGGTCACCACGGCCTCGTTCTGGGCCAGCGTTCCCGCCTACGTTTCCAACGTGCCGTCGCCCAAGGCGGCCCTCGCCCTGGTCGAGCGACTCTCCCAGGTGCTGGAGGTCGACGTGCCGTGCACCGACCTGGAGATCGCGGCAGCCACCTACGAACGCCAGGTCACCGAACTGGTAGCCGAGGACGACGGCACCACCGAGTACGTCGAACAGTTGGAAGCCGACTTCGACGAGGAGACCTCTGACAACCCGGACAGCCTGGTCGCCGAGGTCGAGGACTTCCTCCGGAACCAGCCCGGCACCTGAGAACTCAGGCGTCGGCGACCAACCAGGGAGGATCCCGGGGGTGGTCGAAGCGCACGTCCAGTTCCTCGCCGCGGATGGCGGCGAAGGCCTCGGCCGCCCACTCTTCCGGCAGCGCCGAACCCTCCGGCAGGCTGCCCTCGGCGAAGAACCCGACGTCCGAGCATTCCAGGGGGTGGGCAGACAGCTCGCCTCCCGTCATCCGGCAGTGGAACACCAGCGAATAGAGCGGGACCCCCGTGATGCCCAACCTCATCCCGTCGAGGATGGCGATGGGACGCACCACCTCGCACTGGATGCCGGTCTCCTCCAGAACCTCCTTGACGACGACCTCGGCGGCCGAATAGCCCACGTCGGCCCAGCCGGTCGGGTAGAGCCAGACACCCGAGTCGGCCCTCTGCACCATCAGGAGCTCACCGGCACTGTTGCCCACGACCGCCCCGATGGTCACCTTCGGCGTCACGTAGCCGGGCACCCCACGCCCCACCGAATCCAGCCAGTCCGTGACAAGGGTGTCCACGTCGAATGAACCACCGGCGAGGGCATCGGCCCTGACCCTGATCTCCGCCGCCACCTGGAGGACCTCCTCGTAGCGTTCCCTCTCGTAGAGGGACTCGGTGAAGCCGAGGCCGGTCCGGGCCGAGCCGGCGAGGGCCTCTGCCCAGCGCAGGAGGTCCAGCTGGGAGGGAGGGCCCACGCCGTGATCTGACATGGCTGAACCGTAGGCGCTGCGGTCGGTCGGTCCGTCCCGCCGGGTCAGAAGTCGACAGCCACCCAGCGCAGGACCGAGAGCTCGATCTCGGCCAGGTGGTCCACGTCGGTGATCTTGTCGCCCGAGGCGTTCCGTACGTAGAAGGCGTCCACGACGTCCGAACCCAGCGTCTGGACGTGTGCCCTCACGATGTCCAGGTCCAACTCGGCGAAGGCACGGGTAATCCGGTACAGGACGCCGACACCGTCGGGACAGGTCACCTCGAGGACGGTGGCCGTCGCCGAGGTGAGGTTGTCCACCGTCATCCGTGGTCGGGCGGGCCTTGCTGACAGACGGACGGGCCGGTAGGTGCGTGACCTGTCCCCGAGGCGGGCCGACAGCGCCAGGCGACCCGCCAGCGCCAGGCGGATCTGATCGGCGATCCGGGTCCAGTCCGGGTCGCCGTCCGGGGCCGGACCGACCCTGAACACTGACAACGCCCGACCGTTCTCCGAATGGGCCGAAGCGCCCAGGACGTCGGCACCGTTGAGCGACAGCACGCCGGCCACCTTGGAGAAGGTGCCGGTCCGGTCGTTGGCCACCACGGTCAGCGTCCGACCCTCACCGCGCACCAGGAAGGAACCGTCCGCGAGCAGCAACCGTTGTCCGGCATCCGGGAACGACCCCCCGACCACCTCACCCACGTCGCCGCCGGCCAGCACGTGGGACACCCTGGAGACCAGCTCGTCCACCAGGCCACCCTTCCAACTGCTCCACGCCGAAGGTCCCGTGGCGATCGAGTCGGCCTCGGTGAGGGCACCCAAGAGGTGGAGCAGCCGGCTGCTTCCGACGGCATCGGCGACCGAGGCGATGGTGCCGTCGTCGTCCAGGTCCCTACGCGTCGCCACGTCCGGGAGAAGCAGGTGGTGCCGGACCATCGCCACCAGGGTCTCCACGTCATCGGCGTCGAAGCCCATGCGGGTGGCGATCGTCTGCAGGAGGTCGACGCCCACCTCGGTGTGGTCGCCCGGGTAGCCCTTCCCGATGTCGTGGAACAGGGCGCCCACCAGCAGGAGGTCCGGCCTGTCCACCCGGTCGACGAGACGCGAAGCCTCGGCCGCGGCCTCCATGAGGTGCCTGTCGACGGTGAAGCGGTGGTAGGCGTTGCGCTGCGGCCGGGATCGACACGGCTCCCACTCGGGCACCAACTGGACGAAGAGCCCCACGTGGTCGAGGTCCTCGATGACCGGTATGGCCGACGGCCCGGTGGCCAGCAGGGCCACGAACATCTCACGGGCCTCGTCCGACCACGGGACGTCGAGGGCCGGAGCATTCTCGACCAGCCGCTCCAGGGACCCACGCTGCAGGTAGGCATCGTGCTCGGCGGCGACCCTCGCACACCTCAACGCGAGGAGCGGATCAGCCAGGTCGGCCTGGGCGGTGAGCGCCAGGCGCCCGTCGTCGAGGACCAGGCCGGGCGCCACCTCCCGGCGACGCAGGTTGGCGATGGCCCCGAGCGGACCGCTCCGGCGGGCGGCCCGCGTGGTGCGGCGGGCCGCGCCCTCGCCCGTCCACGCGATCGTGCGAGCCGCTGCGGCCACCTCGGCCATCAGGACGTCGGCGTCAACCAGGTCCAGTGCAGCAGCCACGTCGTCCTGGAGCTCCAGCAGCAGGCGGTCGGCCCGCTGCCCGGTGAGGCGGTGGAGCTCGACGCGCACGGTCAGGAGCGTCTCGGCCGCTGCGGCCAGGCCCGCTGACTCGGACTCACGCAGGATCGGCACCGTGGCCTGCTCCACCCAGAGGAGGCTGTGCACGTCGCGCAGGCCTCCCCGGGACTCCTTCAGGTCGGGTTCCAGCAGGAAGGCGACCTCTCCGAACCGGGCATGGCGCTCGGCCACCGACGCCTGCAGGTCGTCGAGGTGGCGCCGCGACCGTCCGGACCACTGGGCCAACGCTGCGGCGGCAAGCTCGTCGGCCACGGTCGCGTCGCCGGCCACCGGGCGTGCCGCCAGGAGGCTCGTGGCGGTGTCCAGGTGCTCGGATGCCACCTGCAGGAGCTGCGGCAGCGTCCCCACCTGGTGACCGAGCTTCAGGCCGGCATCCCAGAGCGGGTACCAGACCCTCTCTGCGACCTCGGCCATGTCCAGGCCCGGCCGGTGCACGAGCACGATGTCGACGTCGCTACCGGGGCACTGCTCCCGACGGCCGTACCCACCGACCGCCACGAGGGCGGTACCCGCTGGCGGACCAGCCGAATCGAAGACCTCGGCCAGGAAACCGTCGATCCGATCGGAGAGCGCCCGGCAGAAGTCGGGGCCCCGAAGCGACCGGTCCCCGAGGAGGTCGGTCGTATCGAAGGGGGTCACAGGCCCGACGGTAGCGGCCGTGCTCAGGCCACCACGGATCCCTTCGGACCCTCGTTGTAGGCCGACTCGGCGTGGGTGGCCTGGTCCAGGCCGACCAGCTCGGCCTCCTCGTCGACACGCAGGCCGATCACGCGGTCGATCACCTTGACGATGGCGAAGGTGGCCACGAACGAGAACACCACCGGTGCGGCGCTCATCAACATCCAGGACAGATCACCGGAATCCACGACGGATCCCCTCCGATTGGGAGACGAGCGCCCAGCCTGCCTCCCGGAGGTCACGACACCCTCACACGACTGTTTCGGGATCGTGAAAAGCCCGGTCAGGCGGGCCCGATCGGAACCTCAGCCGGCGGTGCCCCCGGCATGTCGACGGCGGTGCACGTATGCCTTGGCGGCGCCCCACTCGAGTCCCGGAACGCGCAGGTCCGGATGCAGTTCGGCGAAGGACCCCGGAGAGAGGTCGTAGGCGTCATCGGGGAAGAGGCGGACCGCGTCGACATCCCGATCGACCGGAACCACCCCGGCGGCTGACAGCACCGCTGCGGGATACCTCACGGCGTCGCGAACGAGTGCCAGCGGTCCGGTCCGCTGCTCGTCGATGTCAGCGGCCAGGAGTTCGCGGACCAGCGGGCCCACCTCGCGGACGGCACGACGGCCGGCATCGGCGACCGAATCCGCGTCGGGCACCAGCCCTCCCGACCTGGCCGCCACGCATCGGGTCACCCAACCGGGCAGGGCAGCCACGATCCCGTCCGCGAGCCTGAGCGCCAACACGGCCAGGCGGGCCTCGTCGTCGGCCGGCGGAGCGGTCGGCTCAGTCACCGCCCGGGTTCCCGCCCTCCAGGGCCCGGGTCAGGTTGCCCGACCTGAGCCCCTCCAGGTCCAGGGTGACGTAGGCGTACCCGACGCCTGACACTGCGGCCACGACCTCGGCACGCCGGGCCACGACGTCGGACAGTCGGTCGATCGGGACCTCGATCCTGGCGGTGTCGTCCAGGTGTCGGACCCGCAGGTCATCGAAGCCGAGGCGCCGTAGGGCGGCCTCCGCCCTGTCCACCGCTGTCAGGACGGCAACGGTCACCTCGGTCCCGTAGGGAACACGCGAGGCGAGGCATGCCGCAGCGGGCTTGTCGGCCGTCCGGAGGCCCATCTCCCGGGAGTGGTGACGGACGTCGGCCTTGGTCAGGCCGGCCTCCACCATCGGGAAGCTGGCACCACGTTGCCCCGCCACGGTCTGGCCCGGTCGATGGTCGGCCAGGTCATCCACGTTCACACCGAGGACCACGGTGGCCGTTTCGGACTCCGCGATCGGTACCAGCACGTCCATGAGGGCGTCCTTGCAGCGGCCACAGCGGTCGGGGTCGTTCACCCGGTAGGCGGCGTCGGCCATCTCATGGGTCTCCACCTCCGACCACCGGAGCCCCCACTCGTCGGCGAGGGCGGCGGCGTCGTCCCGTTCGTCACGGGCCAGGGACGGCGACACGGCCGTCACCACGTGCACCCGGTCGGTACCGAGGGTGTCGTGGGCGACCCGTGCCAGGAACGCCGAGTCGGCGCCCCCCGAGAAGGCCACCACGACCCGGTCGAGGTTTCGCAGGGACCGACGGAGTCGGTCCATGCCGGGACCGGCGACCTCCGATCCGGAGACCACGGTCAGCGCCGTCCGATGCCGGCCATCACGGTGTCCAGGTCGGCCACCATCCCCGCATAGAACACGCCGAACTCGCCGTAGACGGCCGATGCATGGTCGTACCGCATTGTGTAGACGACGTCCTTCAGGTCATCGGGTCGCTGCCCGAAGAGGGTCACGCCCCACTCGAAGTCGTCGACGCCGGTGGACCCGGTCACGACCTGCAGGATCCGGCCGGCGAACTTCCGACCCGAGGTGCCGTGCTCCATCATGAGCTCGCGGCGGTCGTCGTACGGCAGGGTGAACCAGTTGGCGTCCACGTTGCGGCGCTTGGACATCGGGTAGAAGCACCACGCCGGCTTGCCCTCGGGGGGCAGCACCGGGTGGAGCCTCGCCCGTCGCATCTCGTCGGGGAGGCCCTGGGAGTACTCGGAGAGTTCGGTCATCGACACGTAGCTGTCGACCACCTCGAGGCCGGCGTTGGCGATGCTGGTCTGGAAGTCCCGGAGGCGCCACAGGTCCTCGCCCAGGACCATGAAGGCCAGGTCGGCCTTGTGGCCCAGGATCGCCACGGTGACCACCTGGTCGCCGGCAGCGGTGGTCGCCGCCACGGCGGCTCGCAGCCTCCGTCGGTTGACGGACAGCGAGAACCTGGATCGGGGGATCCTGCAGAAGAGGTGGAGGACGCCGAGGCCGTCGGCTGGTGTCAGCGGATCGTTCATCGGACGGATCCTACGGAACAGACCACTCAGTCGCCGGTGTAGAGGTTGAACCGGTCGCCGCGGGCGAAGCCGGCCAACTGGAGGTTGGCCACACGGGCCGTCTCGACGGCGAGCGCCGACGGGCCGCTGACCGCGATGAGGCAGGCGAAGCCGGCAGCCCAGGCCTTCTGGGCCATCTCGAAGGAGGCCCGGCCGCTCACCCAGAGGCCGAGGTCGCCGGCCGGCAGCCTTCCGTCCATGTGGAGCCGGCCCACCACCTTGTCGACGGCGTTGTGCCGGCCGATGTCCTCCCGTAGCAGGAGCGGCTGGCCGGTCCGGTCGAAGGCCACGGCGGCATGCACCGCTCCGGTGGTGGAGAAGAGGGCCTGCCCGTCGATCCGGTCGGCCATCCCAGCCAGCACGTCGACGTCGAACGGCGCCGCGTCAAGTGGCCGTAGCCGCTCCAGCAGATCGCCGATGGCGACCGTCCCGCAAACGCCGCAGGAGGAGGAGGCCGGACCCAGGCGGGGCGTGGGGGCGGGCGCCAGCCCACCGGTATCGACCGTCACGTCGTTGTACTCGGACTCGGCGGCGGGCCCCTGCCCGCAGTAGCGGACGGTACGCACCGCCGCGTCGTGCAGCACGCCCTCGGTCACGCAGAAGCCGACGGCCAGCTCGAAGTCCTCGCCCGGGGTCCGCATCGTCGTGGCTACCAGCTCGCCGTCCAGGCGGATCGACATCGGCTCCTCGACGATCAGCTCGTCGGGTACCCGTCGGCTGCCGTCAGCGTCGACGCGCCGGGTTATCACCCTCGCAGTCCTTCCCCGGCTCACGGGCATGCCCCACTCCCAGCGTGTACGTCCACGGGCTCCAGTGAACACCCGTATCCGGTCAGACCGGTCGCCGGACGCGCGGTGGGCGCCCCGAAGGGCGCCCACCGGTCCAGCGTCCGCTCCGATCCGCGGATCGGAGGGCGTCTGCAGTGCCTAGAAGTCCATGCCCCCCATGCCGCCCATGCCGCCATCGGCGCCACCGCTGGGGGCGTCGGCGATGACCACATCGGTGGTGAGGAACAGCGCCGCGATCGAGCCGGCGTTCTGGAGTGCTGAGCGGGTGACCTTGGCGGCATCGATGATGCCGGCGGCGATCAGGTCCTCGTACTCGTCGGTTGCGGCGTTCAGGCCGTTGGGGCCATCCATATGTCGCACCTTGTCGACAACCACGCCACCATCCAGACCGGCGTTGACCGCGATCTGGTGGAGCGGTGCCTCGAGCGCCTTGGCCACGATGCGTGCACCGGTGGCCTCGTCGGCGGAGAGCACGTCACCGGCCGCCCTGGCGGCGACCTGGGCACGCAGCAGGGTGACGCCACCACCGGCGACGACACCTTCCTCGATGGCCGCCTTCGTGGTGCTCACGGCATCCTCGATGCGGTGCTTCTTCTCCTTCAGCTCCACCTCCGTGGCAGCTCCGACCTTCAGGACGGCTACGCCACCCGAGAGCTTCGCCAGACGCTCCTGGAGCTTCTCGCGGTCGTAGTCGGAGTCGGTGTTCTCGATCTCGCCCTTGATCTGGGCGATGCGGCCCGAGATGTCGCTGTCGTCGCCGGCGCCCTCCACGATGGTGGTCTCGTCCTTGCTGACCACGATCTTGCGGGCCTCGCCCAGCATGTCGAGCGTGACGGCGTCGACCTTGAGGCCGACCTCCTCGGAGATGACCTGGCCACCGGTGAGGATCGCCATGTCCTGCAGCATCGCCTTGCGACGGTCACCGAAGCCGGGGGCCTTGATGGCCACCGAGGTGAAGGTGCCGCGGATCTTGTTGACCACCAGGGTGGCGAGGGCCTCGCCCTCGACGTCCTCGGAGATGATGACCAGCGGACGGTTCGTCTGCATGACCTTCTCGAGCGCCGGGACCAGGTCGCGTACCGCCGTGATCTTGGAACCCACGAACAGCACGTACGGGTCCTCCAGGGCGGCCTCCATGCGGTCGGGATCGGTCACGAAGTAGGGGGAGATGTAACCCTTGTCGAAGCGCATGCCCTCGACGAGGTCCATCTCCATCCCGAAGGTCTGACCCTCCTCGACGGTGATGACGCCGTCCTTGCCCACCTTGTCGATGGCCTCGGAGATCATCGTGCCGATCTCGGCGTCGCCCGCCGAGATGGCGGCGACGTTGGCGATCTGGCCCTTGTCGCTGGACACGTCCTGGGCTGATTCCCGGATGGCGTCGACGGCGGCGGCCACCGCTGCCTCGATGCCCCTCTTGAGCGACATCGGGTTGGCACCTGCTGCAACGTTGCGCAGGCCCTCGCGGACCATCGCCCATGCCAGAACGGTCGCCGTGGTGGTGCCGTCACCTGCCACGTCGTCGGTCTTCTTGGCGACCTCCTTGACCAGCTCGGCGCCGATGCGCTCGTAGGGGTCCTCGAGGTCGATCTCCTTGGCGATGGACACGCCATCGTTGGTGATGGTGGGGGCACCCCACTTCTTCTCCAGGACGACGTTGCGGCCCTTGGGACCAAGGGTGATCCGCACGGCGTCAGCCAGCTGGTTCATGCCCTTTTCGAGCGACCGGCGGGCCGTCTCGTCGAACGTGATGATCTTTGCCATCAGCGGCAACCTCTCAGTGATCGGTGGACCTGTGGAGCGCGGGCGCGACCACTGGCACTCTCTTCAAGCGAGTGCCAATCCAATCAGCGGATCGGCTGTTTTCCAACGTCCAGAGGCGCCAGGCAGCGGGTCTCCAACCGTCTCCGGAACGGGCCGGAACCGAGGTTCGCAGGCCCGGGACGTGCGCCCCGGCCGGTTCTCAGCCCCCGGCTACGGCGGGCACGATGGCGATGGTGCCACCCTCCGGGACGGCGGTGTCCAGGCCGTCCAGGAATCGCACGTCGTCATCGCTGACGAACACGTTCACGAAGCGGCGCAGGGCGCCGGACTCGTCCAGGATCCGGCTGGTGAAGCCCGGATGGGCGGCATCCAGGGCCGCAATCGCCTCGCCGACCGTGCCGGCATCCACCTGCACCTCGGGCTGTCCAGCGGTCAGCGGTCGGAGCGTCGTCGGAATGCGGATGATCACGGCCATGAAAAAACCCTACCCATCCGGTCGGGGATCGCCCACCCGCGGCCGGCCGCTCCGAGACCGTCGGACGGTCCGGTCAGAAGTCGTTCAGAGGTCGTCCAGTCGTTCCGCCACTACCTCGGTTATGCACGCCGTCGTCTCGGCACGGGCCCTGTCGGCGCCGAACCGGTCCACCAGCGATACGACGTCGCCACGTCTGGCCGCATCCTCGTCGGCTCCACCCACAACCACCAGCAGGGGCACGCCGGCCGCCGCTGCATACGCCGCCACGCCGCCCACGACCTTTCCCTGGAACGAGGTCGCATCCAGCCAACCCTCGCCGGTGACCACGAGGTCGGCGCCGGCCACTAGTTCGTCCAGGTGAACCTCCTCGGCCACCAGGTCCACGCCGTCGACCAGTTCAGCGCCCATCGCAGCCAGGCCGCCAGCCAGGCCACCGGCGGCCCCGGACCGGTCCAGGCACGAGACATCCGACCCGAAGCGCTCCAGGTACACCTGCACGAGTCGCTCCAGGCGGCCCGTCAGGAGGCGGACCTGGGCATCGGTCGCCCCCTTCTGGGGGGCGAACACCTCGGCGGCGTCGGTGAACCGGGTCCGGACGTCACACGCCACGAGCATCTCGACACCCCGGTAGCGGGCCATCGGACCCATGGCGTCCAGGGCGCCCAGACCCCCATCGGTGGTCGCCGAACCGCCCATGCCGACGATCACCCGCCGTGCCCCCAGGTCGACGGCGTGGCGGAGGAGCTCTCCCACACCTTCGGTGGTGGCATCCAGGGGGCGGTTTCCCTCGACGCCGCCTGCCAGCACCAGGCCCGAGGCCCGGGCCATCTCGATCACCGCGGTGCCACCCGAGAGCCTCCAGCCGGCCCGGACCGGCGAACCCAGAGGGCCGGTCACCTCGGTGGTGTGGTCCGGGCCTCCCAACACGTCCAGTAGGCCCTCGCCGCCGTCGGCCATGGGCACCTCGACGGCGGTTCCGCCGCGGGAGACCACGGCCCCGACAATCGCAGATGCCGCTTCTGCGGCAGACGCGGTACCCCGGAACTTGTCCGGTGCGGCAACCACCCGCACCGGCCGACCTCAGTTGGACTGGATGCGCTGGTCGGAGCCCAGGATCACCACGATGTGGGCGTTGGCCACTCGATCCTCGGCCTTGGCCGGAACTTCCAGCCCGCCCGTGGGCATCTTCTCCAGCAGGGAGGGGATCTCGCCGAAGTGCTCCACGATCTTCCGGGCATCGGCCTGGTATTCGTTGCGGTAGTAGACCCGGGTGGTGCCGGTCTTGTCGGCGTTGGCCGGCGACTCCATCGTCCAGCCCAGCGGGCTGAGCATGTCCGTCACCTTGCCGGCGGCACCGGACACGCCGGAGCCGTTCGCCACGAGGACCTTCACCTCGTTGGGATCATGGGTCGGAGTCGGGAACAGGGCCGCGGTGGTGGTCGGCACGGCCGAGGTGGGAGCCACGGCATCTGCCGGTTCGTCGGTGACGGGTTCGGTGGTTACGACAGCCGGATCGGCCCCTCCGGCATTCGGATCGTCACCAGCCACGTCATCGGTGATGGCCGGAGCCTGCCTGTCGGCGGCCACGGGCGAATCATCCAGCCCCTTCCAGAGCATGAGCAGGCCAACCGCCACGGCGACGCCTATGAGCAGGGCAGCGCGCGGCATGGCTGCAGCGTTGCTGGGTCCCAGCCCTCCCCTGGCGCCGACGTTCATCGGCCGCCGTCGTCCTTGACCACCCTGGGTTCGAGGCGCGCCCTGCGACGACGATCGCGTTGGCGCTGGAGTCGACGCACCACCAGCGGGTCATAGGCCATGGCCTCGCCGTCTTCCAGCAGTTCCGACAGCAACTGGTAGTAGCGAGTCGCCGAGAGCTCGAAGCGTTCACGGATCTGGACGTCCTTCGGCGAGGTGGCCGTCCACCACGAGCGCTCGAAGTCCAGGATGTCACGGTCTCGCTGCGTCAGTGCCACACGGTGATGATCGCCCACAGCGCGCGGTGGTTCAAGTACCCCCGACCCGTCACACGGCCCGGATGGGAACCACGTGGACCTGATGGTCCTGTCACACCCGATCCAACTACCATCGAAACCGCACGAAGGGTGGAGGTACAAGGCATGCGTCGACCAATCGGAACGGTCATCCTGGTGGTGTCCATTCTGGCGGCAGCCTGTGGATCCGGCGGGGACGACAGCGGAGCGTCCAGCTCGGTCAGCGACCCGGACGTACACATCCGGGTCAACATGACCGAATACGGGTTCGGCTCGGATGTCATAGAGGTCGAGGCCGGGCAGACGGTGGAGTTCCTGTTGAAGAACAGCGGCGACCTGGACCACGAGTTCATGATCGGACGTGAGGTGACCTCCGGCGTGGGAGGCACGGCCACCGGTTTCGAGCATGACTTCTTCGATGGTCTCGCACCGACGGTCGACCCGCCCGGGGCCAAAATGGACATGGAGTCCATGGACGCCGACGACCACGACCACGACCACGACGGAACCATGGACATGGACAGTGACGACCACGGCGATGACCACGGCTTCATGGTCATCCTCAAGCCCGGTGGCACGGCGAGCGTCACGGTGACCATCCCGGATGATGCCGTCGGCGACTGGGAGATCGGCTGCTTCCGCGACAAGGGTTCCCACTGGTCCTCAGGCATGCGTGCGACGCTGAGGGTCATGGGCTGAAACAACGAGGGCGCCTCGATCCGGATAGGGACATGGGGTAGGCCTCACCTACAGCGGTGCCCGTCTACACGACGTCCACCATCGGGGTTCCGTCGGTCAGGCGGGTCGGGTCGCGACCAGGTACTCGACGACGATGCCGATTCGGAGACCGAGTACCTCGTCCCACAGTGGTGCGAAATCACGCCGAAGGGCCTCCTCGACGTCGTCGAGACCACGCTCCTGGACGGCCATGTAGGCGGGCCCTACCGAGAGTGATGCCCGGACGAAGTCCTCGACCTCCGGTCCTCCCTCGAGTTCGAAGCGGATCCGCTGCCGCTGTCCCGGCACCAGGCCGGCGGCCTCGCACATCTCCTCGATCCGACCCTCGGCTCCGATGCTTCCGAGGACCTGGCCGACCTCCTTCTCATGGTCGGAGACCTTTGCAATGGACACCCACCACTGGTCGAACGGCGCCGGCTCGTCCATCGGGAAGAAGGTCACGGCCAGGGTGCCGCCCGGCTTCAGGACTCGAGCCGCCTCCACGACAGCCCGGTCGTTCGCCCCCCAGATGCCCCGGAAACTGGTGACGACGTCGAAGCTCCCGTCATCCCAGGGAAGGGCATGCATGTCGCCATGACGAATGTCGGCGTCAGGGCTCCGGGCCGCTGCGATCTCGATCAGCCGCTGTGATGCGTCCAGCCCATGCACCACGGCGCCCCGCCGACCGGCCATCTGGGCAGCCAGGCCGGATCCGCAACAGACGTCCAGGTAGCGGGTTCCCCCACGGACACCTGTGTCACGCAGGACCTGTTCGAACTCGGGCCACCAGCTGGGCTCCATGAGATAGGCAAAGTCCCTGGCCAGCCGCCCCCAGCCCTCGTCGACCTCTTCCCAGCCCATCCAAGGCCCCTCCAGTCAGTGATCCAGCGCCGCGATACTAAACTCGCCTCGACCACCCGAAGTCCCGGCCCAGCCACTTCTGCGTAGCCGGACAGCCTGCGGCCCGACTGGACTGACTTGACAGGGTCATCCCCGCATACCTGCGGAAGCACCTCAGTACCCTTGCTAACACAGGGATCGTGTTCCGCGGCCATCACGCGCCACGAACCGCGCCATCCCGCCCGAGTAGCTCAGTTGGTCAGAGCAGGCGCCTTGTAAGCGTCAGGTCGTCGGTTCGAATCCGACCTCGGGCTCCGATTAGGACCGTCGGTGACACCGGCGGCAGGCGGGACTCAGGAACGGCGCCGGGCCACCTCGAAGAGTGCGATGGCCGCCGCCGCCGACACGTTCAGAGAGCCCAGTACCCCACCCAGGGGAATGTGGGCAATGGTGTCGCAGCGTTCCCGCACCAGTCGCGAGATGCCCGAACCCTCGGCTCCCATCACCAGGGCCACCGGCTCGTCAGCGACCGTCAGTTCGTGGATCGCAGAGTCGCCGCCCGCATCCAGGCCGACCGTCCAGACGCCCGCGTCGGCCAGTCGCGCCATGGCCTTGGGTAGGCCGGCCACCCTCGTCATCCGGAGGTGCTCGATGGCCCCGGCCGCCGACTTGGCGACCGCTGCGGTCACCCCCGCAGCCCGGTGTCGCGGCAGGACCACGCCGGTCACGCCAGCACACTCGGCCGACCTCAGGATCGCCCCGAGGTTGCCCGGGTCGGTCACGCCATCCAGGAGGAGCAGGAACGGATCACGACCCTGGGCATCGGGCCGCAGGAGGTCCTCCAGGTCGTGCTCGTGGAGGGGTTGGGCCATGGCCAGCACGCCCTGCGGGGCGTGGGTGTGGGCCATCGACTCGAACTTGGAACGGGAGACCTCGCGGATTGCGACCTTCGCCTCGTCGGCCAGGTCGATGATGTCGTCCAGGATCGGCGCCGGATCCAGGTCTCCGGCCAGGAGGACCTCGCGGGTCCGGCGTGTACCCGCCAGCAGCAGTTCCCTGACCGCCTGGCGGCCCTCCACCTGGTCGCCGCCCAGACCCTTCGCGGCGGCGTCCGACCGGTTGCCCATCGGGGTGCTCCCCCGCTGGCCGGGCCCCTTCGCCCCGGGGCGACCACCGGGTCGGCCCCGACCGGATGCACCTGACCGCCCACCACCAGCGGCCCTGCCGGGCCGACCACCGGCCTTCGGGCCACCCGGACCACCCCGCTTCTGACCCTTCGGGCCGCCGGGCCCGCCACGCTTCTGGCCCTTCGGGCCGCCCTGCCCGCCACGTCCCGGCGTCCTCGAACCGCTCATGGCCGGGTCGAATCGCGTTGCAGGAGGGCTACGGCGAAGCAGGCCACGCCCTCGCGGCGGCCGATGGCACCAAGGCCCTCCGCCCGACGTCCCTTAACCGACACCGGTGCCCCGACAGCCTCGGCGAGTACGAACTGCATATCGTCACGACGCGGCGCCAGGCGTGGCGCCTCCAGCACCACCGTGCAATCCACGTTTACCACCTCCCAGCCCTCGGCCCCCACGGCGGCGACCGTGTCGACGAGGAGTCCCATGCTGTCGGCGCCGGCATGCGCCGGATCGGTGTCCGGGTAGCGCTGCCCGATGTCTCCGAGGCCCGCCGCCCCCAGCAGGGCGTCGATGACCGCATGGGCCACCGCGTCGGCATCGCTGTGTCCGACCAGGCCCGGACCGTCGAAGGAGACCCCGCCCAGCACCATGTGGTGGTCCGGGTCGTCACTGAACGGATGGATGTCGAACCCCTGGCCGACGCGTATCTCAGGCATCCGACGAGCCTGCCACGATTCGCTCCAACTCCAGCCGTGCCAGGTCCAGGTCGGCCGGGCGGGTGATCTTCAGGTTCGTGACCTCGCCCTCCACCACCACCACCGTGCCACCGGATGCCTCCACGAGCGTTGCGTCGTCCGAAGCCTCACCGCCACCGGCGTGGGCCGCACGGAGGCTCTCGGCACTGAAGCCCTGCGGGGTCTGGACGGCCATCACCCCATCTCGTGCCATGACCCGCCCATCCGTGGTCCGGAGGGAATCGACGACCGGTACCCCGGGCACCACGGCGTCGGCACCCGCCAGCACCGCTTCCACCACCCGCCTGAACAGATCGGGCGTGGCGAGGGGGCGTGCCCCGTCGTGGACCAGCACCACGTCAACGTCGTCCGGCACCGCTGCCAGGCCGCAGCGCACCGACGCCGAGCGGGTCGCTCCGCCATCGACCACCGCCCCCACCCGGTCCAGGCCGGACACGACCTCCGAAACCCCACCTTGACGCTCGGCCGGCACCACGACGACCACGCCGTCGGAGACCGACGCCGCCGAGACGACCGAACGGGCCAGGACCGCCATCCCGGACAGGTCCGCCAACTGCTTGTCACCTCCGAAACGCGTCCCGCTACCGGCGGCTACCACCACCGTCCACGTGCTCACCGGCCGCTCCCGGATCGACGGTGCAGGCCGCCCGCTTCCACTCGCTCTGGCGTCGATGACGCAGGGGGATGCCACATCTCACTAGCATGGCGAATCGACATGCCGGACACCACACTCATCAGCGAGACCATCCTCTTCGCCGAACTGGACGACGACGCCCTGGCGAAGGTCGTGGAAGCCGGCAGGGACGTTGAGATGCGCCGCGGCGATGTGCTCTTCAGGGAAGGAGACGACCCCGACGAGCTCTTCGTGGTCGTCTCCGGCCGCATCGCCATCGCCAACAGGTCGATCGACGGCCGGGAGTCGATGGTGGCCCTCATGGAGGAGGGCGACCTGTTCGGCGAGATGGGCCTCTTCGACGGCCGGGGCCGATCGGCCGAGGCCAGGGCACTCGAAACGTCCGTGGTCACGGCTGTGCCATACGACCCCGTACGCAACCTCTACCAGGACGACCCCGCCCTCCTCTGGCGGGTCGTGGCCATGCTGGCCGGCCGGCTCCGCACCATGGACGCCGCCCTGGCCGACTCGGTATTCCTGGACGTGACCGGACGGACGGCCAAGCGGCTGCTGGACCTGGCCGGCGACGAGGACGAGTTCTCGCTTCCGATCACGCAGGAGGAGTTGGCCGGCATGGTCGGAGCCTCACGCGAGAGGGTCAACAAGGCGATCGCCTCGTTCATCCACCTGGGTTGGATCGAACAGATCGACCGGACCTACCGAATCACGAACCGCGAACAGTTGACCATCCGGGCCCGCTGAGGCGACCGGAGTCGGCCGGGCAGGCTCAGGCCGCCAGCCAGTCCACAACCCGGCGCCAGGCGTCGGCAGCGTCATCGGCCCGGTGGGCCGGACGACCCGGATCGTGGACGAAGCCGTGGTCCGCACCCGCGTAGCGCAGCACCATGGCGCCGGTGGCCTCCAGCTCGTCGACGTGGTCGGGGGGCGTCCACGCATCCTCCGCTCCGATCACGGCCAGGACGGACGCCGCATCACCGGCGGCGAGCGCATCCAGGGGCTCGCCCTGACCCGCACCCTGCCACTGCTCCGGGACCCTGATCATCCCGTAGAAGGGGCAGTGGGCCTTGAAGCGTCCGGTGGCGACGGCCTTCAGGACGTACATGCCGCCCATGCAGAAGCCGAGGATGCCGACCGTCTCGGCACCGGTCAGGTCCGCAGCGGCCACCGCATCACCGAGCACCCTGTCGTCGTCCAGCGATGAACCGGCGGCCAGGCGATCGGCCACGGCAAGGTCCTCCCGTCCGGGAAAGAGTTCGAACGCCGCAACCGACCAACCCTGTTCGGTGGCCAGACGAGCAACCAGGTCGTCGAACAACGGACGCATCCCCATGATGTCAGGGATCACCACCAGCCCCCTGGGTGATGGCCCCGTTGGTGGATGGACCAGTTCGGCGGCGGTCCCGGACCGAAGTTCTGCACGCATGTCCCCTGCCTAGTGCACGGCTCACCCGTCTGCCCGGTCGAACGGCCTGTGTCATCAGGTCGGCGGCATCAGGCCAGGGGCATCAGCCCGATGGCCAGGATTGCCTCCGAGAGCGTCCCGACTCGAACGACCTCCAGACCGGGCGGCGGCTCGGGCGCCGACGCCGGCACGACCGCCCGCCGGAAACCGAGTCGGTGGGACTCCTGGAGGCGTCGATCCATGCCGTCCACCTGGCGCACCTCGCCACCCAGGCCCACCTCGCCGACGACCACGATGTCGTCCCCGAGATGCCGGCCGGTGGTCGCCGAGACCACGGCGAGGGCCAGCGGAAGGTCAGCGGCCGGCTCGGTCACGTGTACGCCCCCCACCACCGTGGCGTACACGTCCAGGGCCCCCAGATCGACACCGGCCCGACGCTCCAGCACGGCCAGCAGGAGCGCCAGTCGGCGAGGGTCCAGCCCACGCGGCGACCGGCGCGGATGCTGCGTCGTGGCCCGCACGACCAACGCCTGGACCTCCACCAGCAGCGGACGGTGGCCCTCCAGGGTCGGCAGCACGACCGAGCCGGCCACATCGGGAGCGCGGTCGGCAAGGAACAGCCGGCTGGGGTCGTCCACCGACCACAACCCGTCGCCCCCCATCTCGAACAGGCCGACCTCGTCTGTGGGGCCGAACCTGTGCTTGACCACCCGCAGCATCCGCAGGGCGTGGTGGCGATCACCCGTCAAGTCCAGGACCGTGTCGACGACGTGCTCCAGGAGCTTCGGCCCGGCAAGGGAACCATCCTTGGTGACATGGCCGACCAGCAGGGTCGCCATGCCCCGGGCCTTCGCCTCGACCACCAGGCGTTGGGCGCATCCACGGACCTGACCGGCCGAACCGGGTGGTCCGCCATCGGCCGCCAGGTGCACCGTCTGGACGGAGTCCACGATGAGGAGGTCGGGCTTCAGGCAATCGGCGTGGGCCAGGATCGCCTCCACCGACGCATCGCCGGCCAGCCAGAGATCCTCCAGCACGGCACCCAGGCGGTCGGCCCTGAGCCGTACCTGTGAGGCCGACTCCTCGGCACTCACCAGCAGGACGCGACCACCGGCCCGGACCCGGGCAGCCGCCAGCTGCAGGGTGAAGGTGGACTTGCCGATCCCGGGCTCGCCACCCAGGAGGGTCACGGAACCCGGGACCAGGCCACCGCCGAGGCACCGGTCAGCCTCCACCATCCCCGTTGGCACGGTGGTCGCAGCCCCGGCTTCCAGCGAGGTCATCGGCAGCAGGTCTCCCAGTTGCGACACTCCGGCGACCGAGGCACGGGTCTCGACCAGCGTGTTCCAGGCCGAACACGAGCCACAGCGGCCCACCCACTTCGCATGGGGGGCGGAACACGATCCGCAGGTGAACGGTTGGGTGCGGGTCGCTGTCCGTGTCGGCATGGGCCGAACGCTAGAGACGGGGTGTGACAGGGACCCGGGGCCGCCGTCTCTCAGGCCTCCCTGGAACGGAACAGGTCCACGAAACCGTCAATCACCGGGTGGCCGAAGTCGGCCGGCACCAGGGCGGTGCCACGCAGCAGAACCGTCGACATCCCGAGGCCACGGGCCGCCTCAAGAGTCGACGGATCGGAATCGATCAGCAGCATGTCCCCGAACGCCACCCCGGACATGCGACGCAGCGCTTCGAACATGGCCTGGCTGGGCTTGCGGGCCCCGACCCCGCCGGAAGCGACCCACGGCTCGATCCTGCCCTCCAGTACGAACCTGCGTCGCAGCAGCTCCGACCAGGCCAGCACCGCATTGGTGAGGCACGCCACCGGCATCGCCCGCTGTTCCATCCGATCCAGGAACGGCAGCACATCGGCACGCATCCTGACCCTGGACAGGTAGGCGACATCCAGCGCCTCGTGGGAACCCGACACCCCGACCGATGCCCAGAAGTCCTCGCTGGACATCTGGCCCAGGCTGGCCGCCCGGTAGCGATCGGCCACCTCGCGGGGATCCACGACGCCACCCTGCTCCCTCACGAACGGCACGAGGAGCCCCTCCGGGTCGCCACCGGCGTCCCAGACCACACCGATCCCACCGAGGACCACCAGGCGCAGCTCCCTACTGGACGACTCGACCGGGGCGGGAGGTTCCTCGATGATCTCGGTGGTGCGTCGAACCGGTGGCATGCGACCGGCACCGCCACGCGGCGCCCGGCGTCGTGCGATCACCAGGCGCAGCACCTGGAATACCACCACCAGGAAGAGGAGGCCGGCGGCTATCACCGAGATGGTCAGCCACGTCCTGGGCACCTGGTCCTCAAGGACCCCGGTGGCATGGAAGAGGCTCGGCGCCCTGTCCCCCAGGGTCACGGTCCAACGATCGACCACGTCGTCGGCACCGGGCCCGTCGTCGGTCCGCGTTGTGGGCATGTCCGCAACCAGCACGAGGCTGAAGGAATCGGCCACGTTGCACGGCGCATCCCCACACCCGGCGAGCAGGGACAGCTCGGCCTCCGTCCGGGCGAACGGCAGGCCGTCCAGGACCTCGGCCAGCGTCGGGTCGGCCAGCAGGTCGAGGCCCTCGGACAGGTCGACGACTCCGGTGAGGCGCCAGACGGTCCGGGCGAAGGATCGCTCGCGCACCAGCGACACGTCCCGGAACGCCGTCGGGCCGGCCACCTCGGCCAGGATCCCGGGAAGGCGCCCAGGCGAGTCGAACTGCTTCGCCACGGACACTCGGCCCACGCCCCAACCGTCGGTGGCGGGTCCGACCACCTCCCAACCGGCTGCCTCGAGGTCGTCGACGCGCACCCGGTCGTCGAAGCCGCCCAGGGCATCCACAGCCGCCGTATCCAACTCCAGGCCGACGGTGACGACCCCCGAACCCTCCTCGGAGACCTCGACGGTGACCGTTGCCTCCACACGACACGCCGACGACACGACCACGAGGGCTGCAAGCAGGAGCAGCCTTCCGGCCACACGACGAACCATCGGATTCACGACCGACTCCCTGACGTCCGGATGGACCCGGAACCGGGCGGTCTGACTACTCGACGCCCTCGACCGCCAACTCGACGGTCGGCGGCTCGAAGCCAGCTTCGGCGCGGAACACGATGGTCCTGCCATCAGGAGCGTCCGGATCATCCGGGGTCTCCTCCACGTCCACGACGACGATGTCGCCTGCCGTGAACTCCTTCTTGAGCAGGAGCTCCGAGAGCGGGTCCTCGATCAGCCTCTGGATGGCCCGACGCAACGGACGGGCACCCATCGTCGGGTCGTAGCCCTGCCCTGCCAGGTGTGCCTTGGTGGCATCCGTGAGAGCGAAGCCCATGCCCTGACCAGCCAGCTGGACGCCCAACCGGGCGGTCATGAGATCCACGATGCGGGTCACCTCGGTCACCGAGAGCTCGTGGAAGACGATGGTGTCGTCGATCCTGTTCAGGAACTCGGGCCTGAAGTGGGCCTTCAGGGCATCCTGGATCTTCGCCTTCATCCGCTCGTAGCTGACCGCCTCGTCGGCCTTGGCGAACCCCAGGTTCGCCTTCCGCAGGTCGGCCGTGCCGAGGTTCGACGTCATGATCAGGACGGTGTTTCGGAAGTCCACGCTGCGGCCCTGGGCGTCGGTGAGGCGCCCCTCCTCCAGGATCTGGAGCAGGGTGTTGAAGACGTCCGGGTGGGCCTTCTCGACCTCGTCGAACAGCACCACGGAGAACGGCTTGCGACGGACAGCCTCTGTGAGCTGGCCACCCTCCTCGTACCCGACGTAGCCGGGGGGAGAGCCGACAAGGCGGCTGACCGTGTGCTTCTCCATGTACTCCGACATGTCCAGGGCGATGAGGGCGTCGTCGTCGCCGAACAGGAACTCGGCGAGGGTCTTGGACAACTCGGTCTTGCCCACCCCGGACGGGCCGAGGAAGATGAACGAACCCGACGGGCGCTTCGGATCCTTGAGGCCTGCCCGGGTGCGGCGGATGGCCTGGCTGACCGCCCTGATGGCGTCCTCCTGGCCGATGACCCGCTTGTGGAGTTCGTCCTCCATCTTGAGGAGCTTCTGGGTCTCCTCCTCTGTCAGCTTGTAGACGGGGATGCCCGTCCAGAGCGAGAGGACCTCGGCGATGGCCTCCTCGTCGACCTCGTCGAACAGGTCCACACCGGCGGAACGGATCTCGGACTCCCTGGACTCCTTGCTCGTCAGGAGTTCCTTCTCCGTGTCACGCAGGCGACCGGCCTCCTCGAAGTCCTGTGCCTCGACGGCTGCCTTCTTGCGCTGGACCACCTCGGACAGGTCCGTCTCGATCTCGCGGAGGTCCTCCGGCGTGTGCATCCGCTTGATTCGCAGGCGGGAGCCGGCCTCGTCGATGAGGTCGATGGCCTTGTCCGGCAGGTGCCGGTCGGAGATGTAGCGCTCGGCCAGGTTGGCGGCGGCCACCAGGGCCTGGTCGGTGATGGTCACCCGGTGGTGGCTCTCGTAGCGCTCCCGGAGCCCCTTCAGGATCTCGATCGTGTGGGGAACCGTGGGCTCCTCGACCTTGACCGGCTGGAAGCGTCGCTCCAGGGCGGCGTCCTTCTCGAAGTGCTTGCGGAACTCGTCCAGCGTGGTCGCCCCGATGGTCTGCAACTCTCCACGTGCCAGCATCGGCTTCAGGATCGAGGCGGCGTCGATGGCCCCCTCGGCGGCACCCGCACCCACCAGGGTGTGGATCTCGTCGATGAACAGGATGATGTCGCCGCGGGTCCTGATCTCCTTGAGGACCTTCTTGAGCCGCTCCTCGAAATCACCGCGGTAGCGGCTGCCGGCGACCAGGGCACCCATGTCCAGCGTGTAGAGCTGCTTGTCCTGGATGGTCTCGGGCACGTCGTCGTTGGCGATCATCTGGGCCAGGCCCTCGACGATGGCCGTCTTGCCGACGCCGGGCTCGCCGATGAGAACCGGGTTGTTCTTGGTTCGGCGCGACAGGATCTGCATGACCCGCTCGGTCTCGCGGGACCGGCCGATAACCGGATCCAGCTTCTTGTCGCGGGCGGCCTGCGTGAGGTTGCAGCCGAACTGGTCCAGGACGAGCGACCCCGAAGCCGAGTCCCCGCCGCTACCACCGGTGGTCGCACCGGCCTTCTCCTGGGAACCCGAGGAACCCTGGCCCGACCCTGCGTAGCCGGAGAGCAGCTGGATGACCTGTTGGCGGACCCTGGAGAGGTCGGCACCCAACTTCACCAGGACCTGCGCCGCCACGCCCTCGCCCTCCCGGATGAGCCCCAGGAGGATGTGCTCCGTACCGATGTAATTGTGGCCCAACTGGAGCGCCTCGCGCAGCGAGAGTTCGAGGACCTTCTTGGCCCGCGGGGTGAACGGGATGTGCCCGCTGGGCGAGCTGGCACCGTGGCCGATGAGCTCCTCCACCTGGCTACGTACGGCCTCCAGCGAGATGCCCAGGGACTCCAGGCCCTTCGCGGCCACGCCCTCACCCTCGTGGATCAGCCCGAGCAGGATGTGCTCGGTGCCGATGTAGTTGTGGTTGAGCAGCCGCGCCTCTTCCTGGGCGAGTACCACGACCCTCCGGGCCCTGTCGGTGAACCGCTCGAACAACGGGCTGCCTCCTGCGTAATCGACGTCCCCCGTCGGCCCTGAGTGTACCCGTGGCCCGTGACGGGCCATCGGCGTGGGGCGATGCTCCGGTCGATGCCACCACCTGCCGTTTCGACCACCCGGCCAGTGGTCGTATCCTCGCCGGGTGGCGAACCCCACCCTCCTCCACGACCTTCCCGGCATGGTCGACGACCTCATCCGTACCGAGGCAGAGCTCCGCCGGGTCGTCGAATCCGATGACCCGTTCCTGACCGAGGTGGCGCGTCACCTCATAGATGCAGGCGGCAAGCGCGTCCGCCCCGCCCTGGCGATCGCCTCCTCCATGGTCCTGGACACCACTGCCGGAACTGCTACCCCCGACGTGATCCGGGGCGGCGTCGCCGTGGAACTGGTCCACCAGGGCTCGCTGTACCACGACGACGTCATGGACGAGGCCGAGACCCGCCGGAGGGTCCAGAGCGTGAACGCCCGCTGGGGCAACCTCGAGGCGATCCTGGCCGGCGACTACCTGCTGGCCCGGGCATCGGAGATCGCCGCCGACCTCGGCAACGAGGTGGCGGGCCTGCTGGCATCCACCATCGCCTCGCTCTGCGAAGGCCAGATCGGCGAGCTCCGCCACGCCTTCGACGTGGACCGGTCCGAGGAGTCCTACCTCACCTCGATCGCAGGCAAGACGGCCTCGCTGCTGGCCACAGCGGCACGCATCGGTGCCATCGTGGCCGGCCACCCCGGAGGCATCGTCGACGCCGTCACCGACTTCGGCCACAACTACGGAATGGCGTTCCAACTGGTGGACGACCTCCTGGACGTGACCGCCACGGACGAACAGCTGGGCAAGCCGTCCGGCAACGACCTCGTCGAGGGCACCTACACGCTTCCGGTGATACGGACCCTCGTCGGGCCGGCGGGGGCCGAACTGCGCGATCTGCTGGGAGGTCCGATCGACCCGGCCACCAGGGACCGCGCACGCGACCTGATACGCATCGACGACGCCATCGCCGCAACCCGGGAGACGGCGATGGGCTACCTGTCCGCTGCACGCACGTCGCTGGACGTGCTCCCCGCCAATCCGGCCGTGATGGCCATGGGGTCGACCTGCGACCTGCTCCTCGCCCGCCTGGAGCCGGCGGGCTGAGCCGGCCCATCGCCGACCCGGCAGGCCCTACTGCTCGGGACGCAGCGTCGGGAAGAGGATCACGTCCCTGATGGTCGTGGTACCGGTCAGGAGCATCACGAGCCGGTCCATGCCGATCCCCAGACCACCGGTCGGCGGTAGGCCGTACTCCAGCGCACGCAGGTAGTCCTCGTCGACGGCCATGGCCTCAGCGTCGCCGGTCGCCCTGACCACCTCCTGGGCCTCGAACCGGGCCCGCTGCTCGTCCGGGTCGACCAGCTCGGTGAAGGCGTTGCAGAGCTCGCGGCCCGCCACGATGCCCTCGAACCGCTCCACCCAGCCCGGATGCTCCCGGTGGTCACGCGACAACGGCGAGACCTCCTTCGGATAGTCGGTCACGAACACCGGCCCCCAGAGCTCAGGCTCCGCCAGCTTCTCGTACAACTCCAGGATGAGCTTCCCCGGGCCGTAGTGGTCCTCGACCGGGATGCCGCGCTCAGTACACAGGCCGACCAGCACGTCCATGCCGGTGTCCAGGTCCACGACGATCCCGCCGTGCTCCTCCAGCAGCTCCAGCATGGTGGCCCGACGCCACGGCACCGACAGGTCCAGCTCCCGCCCGTCGTAGGCCAGCGTCGTGGTCCCGTGGAGGTCCATGGCCAGGTGGGCTACGAGTTCCTCGACGAGGACCATGATGTCGGAGTAGTCGGCATAGGCCTGGTACAGCTCGAGCATCGTGAACTCGGGGTTGTGGCGGGGCGAGATGCCTTCGTTGCGGAACACCCTGGCGATCTCGAACACCCGCTCGAAGCCACCCACGGTCAGGCGCTTCAGGTACAGCTCGGGAGCGATCCGGAGGTAGAGCTCCAGGTCGAGGGCGTTGTGGTGGGTGGTGAACGGCCGGGCCAGGGCGCCTCCCGGTATGGGATGGAACACCGGCGTCTCCACCTCCAGGAAGCCACGATCCTCCAGCCAGCGACGGGTCGCCGAGAAGATCCGGCTGCGGGCCACGAAGGCCTCCCGGGCCCCGTCGGAGACCCACAGGTCCACGTAGCGCTGCCGGTACCGGACGTCCACGTCGGTGATGCCGTGCCACTTGTCGGGGAACGAGCGTCGGGCCTCCGCCAGGCGGACCCAGGAGTCGACCCGCACGCTGAGCTCCCCCCGGCGTGTCCGTATCACCTCGCCGGTCACGCCGACCCAGTCACCCAGGTGCAGGCCGGTGAAGCCCTCGAAGTCGGCTGTCGACCTCTGCATGGCGAACAGCTGGATCCGACCGGTGGAGTCCTGCAGGTCGCCGAATGCCAACTTGCCCTGGTCCCGGCGCAGCATGAGGCGACCGGCGACGGTGACGACGACCCCGGTCTCCTCGCCGTCGGCGAGGCCTGAATGCCGGGCGGCCATGTCAGCAGCCGTGGTGGTCGGCTCGAAGCGGTACGGGATGCCGGGGCGATCCCCGCCGGAGCCCTCCGCTCCCCCTGCTGGTGACCCGTCCATCCCGCTCACCGGTTCAGCTCGTGCACGAGGCGTAGCCCGTGCAGGGTCAGGAAGGGCTCGACATGCTGGATGGTGGACGACACCGCCGCGATCACGTCTACCAGGCCACCAGTGGCCACCACCGTGCAGCCGCCCAGCTCGGCCCTGAAGCGCTCGACCATCCCATCGACCTGCGCTGCGAACCCGTAGACGGCGCCGGACTGCAGCGACGCCACCGTGCTCTTGCCGATGACGCTCGGGGGCTCCACCAGCTCCACGGACCTGAGGGCGGCCGCCCGGCCGAAGAGGGCGTCGAGGCTCACCTCGATGCCCGGGGCGATCGCCCCACCCAGGAACTCGCCGTTCTCCGAGATGACGTCGAAGTTGTTCCCCGTGCCGAAGTCCACGACGACCGTGGGCCCGCCGTAGAGGTCGTAGGCACCCACGGCGTTGGCGATGCGGTCGGCACCCACCTCACGCGGGTTGTCGTAGAGGATCGGCATGCCGGTCTTCACGCCGGGCTCGATGACGACGGCCTCGAAGTCGACGTAGCGGTCGATCATCTGACGGAGGCTGGCCAGGACGCGCGGCACACCGGCACAGATGGCAGCCCCGGTGACCGCTCCCTCGAGGTCGTGGCTCGACTGACGCAACAGGTTGCGGACAAGCACCGCATGCTCGTCCGAGGTGCGGTCGTGGTCGGTGCGGATCCTCCAGTGGTCGACCAGGCCGGCCTCGGCCGTCGACATCGACGCACCGTCCTCGTAGAGGCCCAGCACCGTCTGGGTGTTGCCCACGTCGACGGTCAGCAGCATGTCGTCTCCGGATCGATGAGGTCGAGGCCCAGGTCAAGGGCCGGAGCGGAACTGGTGAGGGCACCGCTGGAAATGCAGTCGACGCCCGTGGCCGCGTAGTCGGCGACGGCCGCCAGGGTTATGCCACCGGAGGCCTCCAGTAGGGGTCGGACACCGTGACGGGACGCGTGCCCACGAACCTCGGCCACGCAGGCAGCGATCCGGGAGGGGGTCATGTTGTCGAGCAGTAGCGCATCGGCGCCAGCCTCCAGCGATTCACGGACCTGGTCGAGAGTCTCGCACTCGACGTGCACGGTACGCCCCGGCCAGCGCCTTCGGGAGACCGCAACCGCCCCGGCGATGTCCGTGCCGGTTAGGTGGTTGTCCTTCAGCATCACCCAGTGGCTGAGGTTCAGTCGATGGTTCAGGCCCCCTCCGGACCTCACGGCGGCCTTCTCCAGGATCCGCAGGCCGGGCGTGGTCTTGCGGGTGTCCCAGATCCGTGCGCCCCCACCGGCCGCAGCCACCCAGCGGGAGGTCTCGGTGGCGATCCCCGAGAGGCGGCAGAGGAAGTTGAGGGCGGTGCGTTCAGCCGTCAGCACCGGCGCCAGCGGGCCCTGCACGTCAGCCACCACGTCACCCGGGTGGAGGGGGCCACCGTCGAAGCGATGCCACGTCACCCGGATGGTCGGGTCCACCTGCCGGAAGGCCTCCTCGGCACACGCCGAGCCGGCCAGGACACCCCCCGAGCGCGCCACGATGGCGCCCACCGCCACCGAATCGACCGGCAGGAGGGCGGCACTCAGGTCGCCATCAGGCTCCAGGTCCTCCAGGAGTGCCCGACCCACAGCGTCGGCCACGACGTCGGCCGGAGGCGTGACAGCACCGACCTGGCTGGTCAGGTGTGCCGCCATTACCGGCACCAGGCCGTCGGGGATGGGAATGTTCACGAGCCCGAAGCCTGCCCCGGTGGAACGAGGATCCGGCACGCCGCCTCATCGCAGAGGTCAACGCCGGCGGCCAGGGTGTCGGCAAGGTGCAGGTCGGTGGGGTCGGAATCACCACCCAGCACCGCTGCGATGCCACCCTGGGCCCAGCGGGTCGTCGACTGCTCTAGCTGGTCCTTCGTGAGGACGCCGACCACCAGGCCCCGGTCGGCGGCACGCACGGCGGCCGAGAGACCCGCCACACCGCTACCGATGACCAGGAGGTCCAGGGGCGCATCGGGCTGCCTCATCCCGCCACCACCCCGACGTTGTCGATCAGGCGGGCCCGACCGAAGCCGCAGGCCACCAACAGGCGGAGGTCCCGACCGGATGTCGGATCGTCGGCCGGCAGCAGGGTGTCCGGGTCCACGACCACGGCGTACTCGGGCGATGCCGTCGGTTCGCCGGCCAGCATGCCCACCATCATCGCTTCCACCTCGGTCCGGTCCCAGCCCGGGAGGGCCACCGCCGCGGCCCCCGCCTGGAGGGCCCGGTGGAGCACCGGTGCGGCGGCACGCTCCGCTCCCGTCAGGTAGACGTTGCGGCTGGACCTGGCCAACCCGTCGTGTTCGCGACTCGTCGGACAACCCACGGCATCCACGGGAAGACCGAGGTCCACGACCATCCGGCGCACCACCTGGAGCTGCTGGAAGTCCTTCTGGCCGAAGAACGCCCGACAGGGGCCCACGGCACGAAACAACCGGGCCACCACCTCGACCACCCCGGCGAAGTGCCCCGGACGCCGCTCCCCCTCCAGCGGACCGGCCACGTCGCCGACCGGCACGGCCGGCAAGGCCGTGCCGGTCGGGTAGACCTCTTCCACCCCGGGGTGGAAGAGCAGCGAAGCCCCCCTCGACCCACACAGTTCCAGGTCGGCGTCCAGGTCCCTCGGGTAGGAGCCCAGGTCCTCGCCGGCGCCGAACTGGAGGGGGTTCACGAACACCGACACCACGGTCAGGTCGGTGGACGCCACCGATGCGTCCACCAGCGACCCGTGGCCTTCGTGGAGGTAGCCCATGGTGGGGACGAAGCCGACGGACGCTCCGGAGGAACGGACGGCATCCAGTCGCTCGGTCAGGAGGGCACGGGTGGCCACCACCTCGATGGTCACGTTCCGGGGCCGGGTTCGGGACGACCAGCCAGACGGCGGGCCTCGGCGGCCAGGGCCCGGTACGTGGCGCTCTCGTCGGCGGGCAGCGCCGCCAGGTGGGCGTCCACGGTCTCCTCGTCGCCACGCGCCGCCGGTCCGGTCAAAGCTGCGGACGGGCCGACGTCACGGACGTTGTCGAGCGACCCGGCAGCCAGGTCCAGGTAGGCCTCCAGTGGTACGCCCACCGCATCGGCCAGTCGGGCCACCTGGCCCATCAGCGCCACCAGGTGGTTGGAGGCCACCGCTGCAGCAGCGTGGTAGGTGACCCGGTCGCCATCGGCCACCGGGAAGGAACGGCCACCCAGGTCGTCCACGAGGCGATTCACGAGGTCCATGGCGGACAGCTCGGCGGCGGCAACGGCGAACCAGGCGCCAACCAGGCGCCGCGCCCCGACCTCGGCGTCCGGTAGCGACACCAACGGGTGCAGCGACGCACGCAGGACGTGCGGATCGAGGACCCCGAGTCCGGTGGCCCCGGAGAGGTGCGCCACCACGGTCGTGGGGACCGGACGCACCCGGGCCGCCACCCCGCCTATGACCGCATCGGGGGTGGCCAGCACGAGCAGGTCGACGCCACCGGCGGCCGCTGCCGGGTCGTCGTCGCGGCCCAGCAGCCCAGCGGACTCCCAACCCGCCGCCGACAGCGCTGCGGCCAGCGACCTGCCGGCCCGCCCCGGACCCACGACCCTGAACGACGGCACCGGTCAGGCCCCCCGGGTCCCCGTCACCGGATCCAACGAACCCACGGCCAGGACCTCTCCCTGGTCGTCCGGGACCTCCCCGACGAGATCGGCGGCCACGTCGCCCAGGGGCACCAGGACGAAGGCGCGTTCGAACATCCTGGGATGCGGCACCTCCAGGTCCGGTTCCCGGACCGTCTGGCCATCGATCCAGAGGACGTCCACGTCCAGCGTCCGCGGACCCCAACGGACACTGCGATCACGCAGCGCTGACCGTTCGCTCTCCTGGGCGGCATCCAGCAGCGCACGCGCATCCAGGTCGGTCTCGAGTCGGACCACGCAGTTCAGGTACGGCCCCTGGTCCGGTCCCCCCACCGGTGCCGTCTCGTACACCCGGGACACCGCCACCACGTCCGGGAGCCCGGCGACGGCCCCTCCCAGGTTCGCCCATCGATCGCCGAGATTCGAGCCCAACGCCAGGAAGGCCCGATGGCTCATGTCGTGCGGTGGATCCGAACCGCGCTGGTGGCGAGGTCCTCCGGTACCGGTGGTCGCAGCTTGCGTACCACCACCGTCGCGGCATCGACCCCGGGGACGGCCAGGACCGCTTCGGCGATCCGGCCGGCGAACCGCTCCAACAGGTCGAAGGCCTCGCCGTCGGCGATGCCGGCCACCAGGGCGCAGAGGGCGCCATAGTCGACGGTGTCGGCCAGGTCGTCGCTGAGCGATGCCGCACCCAGGTCCGCATGCACGTCCACGTCCACCTCGAACGGCTGGCGACGCGCCTTCTCCTCGGGCAGCACCCCGCAGGTCGCCGTGACCCGCAGGCCCCGCAACTCGATCCTGTCGCTCAACCTGAGGCCCCTTCATCAGGTGGGGCCACCAGCCCCACGATCGCCCTACCCGGGGAACCCAGCGGCCTGCCGGTCAACTGCTCGGCGATCGACATCGCCGTGGGCCCCGTCGGCGCCAGGCCGGCCCTCAGCAGGTAGGCGCCCATAAGGCCGCACACCACGTCGTTCAGCTCCTCGCGGTGCACCAGGACCCGACGCCCGTCCGTCGTCAGCTCGTCGATCCGTCGGAGGACGTCGTCGAGACGCTGGGCGCCGTCGCCGGCGCCGCCGAACGGAATGTGCGACCAGGCCATGTCCAACTCGTCGTAGTTGTGCAGGTTGTGGTCGCTGGCCAGCAACGAGAGCACCGTGTCGAAGCCGTTCTCACGGATCCAGATGATCTCCTCCTGGCGCCGGACCCGTCGATGGACGTCCCCGCAGCCGCCGGGACGCTCGCTGACCGCTATGCGGTCCTTGATGATCCAGATGAACGACCGGGGCACGATCCCCCTGGCCCACTTGCCCCTCACGGGCCCTCCTCCAGGCTCCCGCCGTCATGGTCCTCTCGCACGCTCGTCATCGTGCCCGAGATCCGGGTGTTCCGACCACCCTTGCCGCCTGGAACGTCGACCGCACGTCGTGGGCACGCACCAGCGAGACCCCCAGATGGAACGCCCAGGTAGCCAGGGCCACGGATGCCTCCCGCCGATCGTCCGGTGCGGTGGGTTCCAGATGGCCGCCGGCTGGACCCGCTGCGGCCCCGGTGTCACTCCGGGCGGTCAGGTCACCCAGGAACCTCTTGCGGCTCACCCCGAGGACCACCGGCCATCCCGTGGCCACCAGCTCGTCCAGGCGGCCAATGATCTCCATGTTGTGGGCGGTGGTCTTGCCGAACCCGATTCCCGGATCGATCCACACCTCGGCCACACCCAGGTCGACCGCCCTCACGGCCCGTCGGACCAGGAAGTCGCACACCTCGGCCACCACGTCGTCGTACGAGGGCTGCTGCTGCATGGTCCGCGGGTCGCCCTGCATGTGCATGGCCACCCAACCCACTCCGAGCTCGGCGGCGACGCCGTCCAGCGTCGAGCTGACGTCGTTGATGACGCCCGCCCCGGCTGCCACGGCATGGCGCGCCACCTCCGCGTGGCGGGTGTCGATCGAGATCCGGACCGATCCGTCCCGGACCTCGGGCAGGCCGGCGAGCCCCTCGAGCACCGGAACGACCCGGGACAACTCCTCCTCGACCCCCACCGGCTCGGCCCCGGGACGCGTCGACTCACCGCCCACGTCCAGGATTACCGCCCCCTCGGCGATCATGTGCCGACCGTGGGCAATGGCCACGACGGGATCCAGGAAGCACCCGCCGTCGGAGAAGGAGTCGGGCGTGACGTTCAGGACGCCCATCACCCGACCCCCGGAACGTTCCGGGATCTGGGCGGCCGGACCGGGGCCGGAGGTCAGGACGGACATGGAACCGACCCTAGTGGCGACCGGAAACCACCGATCGAAGGGTCCGCAGGATCAGGTGCGGCGACCCTCGAGGAACCGCATGGCCTCGAGGCGTGTGGACACCTCGTCGCGGAACACGCCGTGGACGGCTGAGGTGACCGTGATCGCCCCGGGCTTGCGGACCCCCCGCATCGACATGCAGAGGTGCTCGGCCTCGATCACCACCAGCGTGCCCTGCGGGTCGAGGGTGTCCTGGATGGCGCTGGCGACCTGGGAGGTCAGCCGTTCCTGGACCTGGGGGCGCCGGGAGTAGCCGTCGACGAGCCGGGTCAGCTTGGAGAGGCCGGTGATCATCCCACCCCTCCGGGGGATGTAGGCCACGTGGGCGACCCCGAAGAACGGCAACAGGTGGTGCTCGCAGAGGGAGTAGAGGGGGATGTCGCGGACCATGACCATCTCGTCGTGGTCCACGTCGAAGGTCTTGATGAGGTGGGCGGCGGGGTCCTCCTGGATGCCGCTGCACACCTCGGCGTACATGCGGGCCACCCGTGCCGGGGTCTCCTGCAGTCCGTCACGGTCGAGGTCCTCGCCGATGGCCACCAGGATCTCGGCGACGGCGGCCTCGATGCGGGCCAGGTCGACCTCGAAGTCCCCCGGATCGGGCGACGCGGCGTCGCTCACACCGCACCGCCGTCGCCCACGGCGTCGGAGACGGCGGTCACCACCCGGATGTCGGGCAGGTTCCGGAACCGCTCGTTGACGTCCAACCCGTAGCCCACCAGGAAGTCCGACGGGACCCTGAAGCCCTCGTAGCGCAGGATCACCTCGTCCACCCGGTGGTTCTCGCGTACCAGCAGGGCGCAGACCTCGAGGCTGGCCGGGTTGCGTGCGAGAAGGTTGCGGCGCAGGTAGTTCAAAGTCAGGCCGCTGTCGATGATGTCCTCGACGATGATGACGTCCCGATCGGCGAGGTCTATGTCCAGGTCCTTCACGATGCGGACCACCCCTGAGGAGCGGGTGGAGTTCCCGTACGACGACACGGCCATGAAGTCGAACTCCACCGGCAGGTCGATGGCCCGGGAGAGGTCGCTCATGAACATGAAGGCGCCCTTGAGCACCCCGACCAGCAACGGGGCCCGACCGACGTAGTCGGTGGTGATCTCCTCGCCGAGGGCCCGGATCCTGGCCTGCAGGTCCTCCTCGGAGATGAGGAGTCGGCCGACGGTGTACCCGCCCGCGGAGAGGGACGCCCCTTGGTCGCTGGCCATGGCCGCGACCCTACCGGTGCCCATGGGAGAGACGACCTGCCGAGCGGACCACCCTGTAGCCGCCGACCACCTCCGTTGCCCGGATCCGGCCCCGCACCACGTCCAGCACCCGGTCGACCGAAGCCGAGTCCGGTGGCAGGCCGTCGGCCCCCCGGGTCAACCAGCCGCGCAGCGCCAATCGGACCAGGTCGTCGGGCATCTCGGCCAGCACCCGCACGTCGGTCGGGTCGACGTCTGCGACCAGGCCCCACAGCAGGTCGGTGGCCTCGGCGGCACGCATCGCATGGCGCGCCAGGAGCGGCACGGGGTCGCGTCCCGACACGTCGGCCAGGAGCGGAAGCACCTCGTGTCGGATGCGGTTGCGTACGAACCGCGGGTCCTCGTTCATGGGATCAGAAACGGTCCGGATGCCCCGGGCCTCGCAGAGGGCCACCGTCTCGTGGCGGCGCAGGGCCAGCAACGGCCGCCGGTCCGGCGAACCGATGCCGGCAGCCCCCGGGACACCGGCCCCCCTCAACAGGTTCAGGAGGACGGTCTCGGCCTGGTCGTCGGCAGTGTGCCCCGTGAGCACGCCGGGCGGCAGGACCGCCCGTCGGGCGTCACGGGCGCGTTCCTCCAGGTTCGGCCCGTCGGCCACCACCACCTCGACGCACCGTGCCGTCGCACCCAGGCTGGCCGCCAGCCGGGCGACCACGGCGCCCTCGGCCGACGAGCCGGGCCTGAGACCGTGGTCGACGTGCCATGCAGTGGCCACCAGCCCCGCCTCGACGGCCAGCACGAGCAGCGCCGTGGAATCCGGTCCACCGGAAACCGCACAGTCCACCTCCGTGCCCGGAGGGGGAAACCTGCACCTCTCCAGCAACTCGACGAGCCCGGCGCCGCCCACTCCGTGCCCCCGGTCCGATCCGACCACGGCTGCGGTCAGGCGACCGGGGATTCGACCGGCAGGGACACCATCCGGTCGATCCACAGCCCGGGCTGACGGATCTCGGCCAGGTCGGGCAGGTGGCCGGGATCCTCCCAGACCCTGTCCAACAGGACCGTCCCACCGTGTGCCTCCACGGCGGCGATGAAGGCCTCACCCTGCGCGTACTGGGCCAGCTTGGCCTCCAGCCCGACGAGGCGTTGGAAGATCCTCCTGGGACCCGAAGCGGAGCGCCGACGGTCCGACATCACCCGGGCGAACCGGTCGGCACCGGTCACGACGCCGATGCCGGCCCTGTCCATGGTGACGTCGCCGTGACCCTCCAGCAGACTCATGAGGCCCCCGATCCGATCCATGGTGGCCTGCTGCCCGGGAGTCGAGATGGCGCCCAGCATGCCGCCACCCGAGTCCGCGGTACCCGCCCGGCGCCTGTCAAGGGTCGAACGCAGGGCGGTCACCAGGTCGAACGACTCGGTGTCCGACCCATCCAGGAGCGAACCGACGAGGCCCAGGTAGTGCTTCCGCATCCACGGCACGCCCATGAACTGGGCCCTGTGCGTCACCTCGTGTAGGGCCAGCCAGAGGTGGAAGTCCGGTGCGTGGAAGGCGTAGCGACGTTCCAGGGCCACCAGGTTCGGACCCACGTAGTAGACGATGTCCTGGTCCTCGGCGGCTTCGTCCTCGAGCACCAGCAGGTCGTACTGGCCCAGTACCCGGGTCGACATCCAGCCCAGCATCGCCCCCAACTCGAGTGCGCCGAGTCGGGCAGAGGTAGGCGATGGCTCGTCGTCAGGGTCATCGGCCATCTTCTCGAAGAGGGGGCGGAGCAGCCGCTGCAGGGAGGCCAGGTTCGCTCGGATCCAGTCAGCCCGACCCACGACGCGTGCCCGGGCGTCGCCGGAGAGCGCCCGGAGGCCGGTGGTGGCCTCGACCAGGTCCTCTGCCCGGGCCGTGTGGTCGTCGAACTCCGCCGTCAGGCCATCGAGATGGTGGGCTCCGCCGAACGGCGCCCGATCAGCCACCCTGATGGCTACACGCTCGGCCAGCTCCCAGTCGACGAAGGCTGCGGTCGTCTTCGGCATCAGGGGTACACCGGGTCGCCGGAACGCACCGGCGACGGGCTCAGCGCTTCGGATAGCGCGTCGACGAGACCTTCTGGAAGTAGCCGACCACGGTGGCGACGGTGAGGGCGACGCCACCCGCTGCCAGGGGCACGGCCATCCAGTAGTGCCAGATGACGCCTGCGATCACGTTCATGTGGAGGATCCTAGGGGGTCGGTCGCGCCACGACGGCACGCGGCCGGGTGGAACGGGTCTTCTCTGGGCGAGCCCGCGCGGGGAATCGAACCCCGGACCTATTCATTACGAGTGAATCGCTCTTCCGACTGAGCTACACGGGCCGGTACCGGCCCGAAGGGGCCGGCCACCGTCGAAGCGTAACGGCCACGACAGGTCCAGCGGGCCGCCGGAGCGGCGTGTCAGCCGCCTTCCGGACGCTCCAGCGGAGCCCAGGCCAGGAGCAGCCTCTTGTCGCCCCTACCGGCGAATCGCACCACGGCCTCGGCCCTGTCGCCGTCGCCTGACACCGACAGCACCACGCCATCGCCCCACGCCCGGTGGACCACGTCATCACCGGCCTCAAGGCCCAGTTCGTGGGCCATCGTGGACGACGGGCCGGGGTCGCGGGCCGGTCCGCCACGACCACCGCCAAACACCAGGCCCTCCGGTTCGGCCCCGCCCGACGACCCGGACCCGGACGACCCGGACCCGGAGCGGTAGGTACCGCCACCACCCCCGCCACCCCTGGCGCCGGCCCTGCGGCTGCCCTCGGCCTCGACCATGAGGTCAGACGGGATCTCGTCCAGGAAGCGGCTGGGCGGGTTGTACTGGGTCTGCCCGTGGAGCATCCGGCTCCACGCATGGCTGAGAAACAGCCGCTCGCGTGCCCGGGTGATCCCCACGTAGGCCAGGCGTCGCTCCTCCGCCAATTCGTCGGGGTCGCCGAGGGCACGCAGGTGGGGGAAGACGCCGTCCTCCATCCCGACCACGAACACCACGGGGTACTCGAGGCCCTTCGCCGCGTGCATCGTCATTAGGACGACCTGTCCGGCATCGTCACCCTCGTCAGGCAGGTCATCGGTGTCGGCCACCAGGCCGACCCGCTCCAGGAAGTCATCCACCGAATCGAAGCCGGAGGCGGCCCCCACCAGCTCGGCCAGGTTCTCCAGACGCCCCTCGGACTCGATGGTGTGCTCGGCCCGCAGCTCGTCCAGGTAGCCGGAACGGTCCAGTGCGGCCGAGAGCACCGTCGCCGGGCCGTCGTCGACCGAGTCGGAAAGGTGGTCCAGCAGGTCCAGGAAGTCCCCTATCCCGGTTGCGGCCCTACCCGATACCCCGGCGTCGGCCGCCTCCCGGAGAGCGGCCACGAAACCGATCCCGTCGGCCACGGCGAGGGCGTCGACCCTGGCCACCGAGGTGTCTCCGACGCCGCGCCTGGGAACGTTCAGGACACGCCTCGCCGCCACCTCGTCGACAGGATTGGCCGCCAACTTCAGGTACGCCATGGCGTCCCGGACCTCACGACGGTCGTAGAACCGGGTACCACCGACCACCTTGTACGGAACGCCGAGGTTGACCATCTGCTCCTCGATGGCGCGGCTCTGGGCGTTGGTCCGGTAGAAGACGGCCATGTCCGGCCACCGTCGGCCCTCACCGTGCAGCGACCGGAGACGGCCGACGACCCAGCGGGCCTCGTCCACCTCGTCCTCGGCGCGGTAGCGGACGATCCGGTCACCGGGGCCGGCGTCGGTCCAGAGGTGCTTCGGCTGGCGACCCGGGTTCCTCGTGATGACGGCGTTGGCCGCATCCAGGATCGTCTGGGAGGACCGGTAGTTCTGGTCCAGCACGATGACCGTGGCATCGGGGAAGGCCCGCTCGAACTCCAGGATGTTGCGTATGTCGGCACCCCGGAACCGGTAGATCGACTGGTCGCTGTCGCCGACCACGCAGACGTTCCGGTGGGCGGAACCCAGCAGCATCACCAGGTCGTTCTGCACCTGGTTGGTGTCCTGGTACTCGTCCACGAGGACGTGCTGGAAGCGGTTCCGGTAGCGCTCCAGCACGTCGGGGTGGCTCCGCAGGAGGCGAACGGCGTTGCCGAGCAGGTCGTCGAAGTCCATCGCCCCGGCCTTCATGAGCCGTGCCTGGTACTCGGTGAACACCTCGCCGAGGCGGCGCTCGTACGGCCCCGTGGCGTGCTCCACGTACGAGGCGGCCGACCGGCCCTCGTTCTTGGCGGCCGATATCGAGGCGTTCACGGCCCTGGCCGGGTACCGCTTGACGTCCAGGCCCAGGTCCCTGACCACGTAGCCGGTCAGGCGGACGGCGTCGCCCTGGTCGTAGATGCTGAACCGGGACGGGTAGTCGAGCAGTCCGGCATCACGGCGCAGGATCCGGACGCAGGCCGAGTGGAAAGTGGACACCCACATGTCATGGGCGACGGGGCCAACGAGCGCAGCCACCCGCTCCTTCATCTCGCCAGCGGCCTTGTTGGTGAAGGTGATGGCGAGGATGGCGAACGGCGACACGCCACGTTCGAGGATGACGTGGGCGATCCGCCTGGTCAGGACACGGGTCTTGCCCGACCCGGCCCCGGCCACCACCAGCAGCGGGCCGGAGGGGTGGGTGACGGCATCCACCTGGGCGGGGTTCAGGCCGTCCTCCAGAGCGTCAGACGTGCTCCCGGTCGCCTCGCCGGGCACGGAATCCGGGTCTCGGGAGGCCATCGGTCGCACCCTACCGGTGACCGGCGACAGGCCCGGCTGCACTCTCCGACCGACCCTCCGGGGTGGCCTAAGGTGGCCGACCATGCTTCATTCCTTCCGCTTCAGCGTGCAGGCCTCCGCTCCCCGTCTGGCCGCCGAATGGCGCGAGCTGGGTAGGCGGGCAGAGGACCTCGGGTACTCCGCCCTCTCGGTCTCAGACCACCTGGACGCCGAGATGGCCCCCCTCATCGCCCTGGCCGTCACCGCCGAGGCCACCCGCGACCTGCGGCTCACCACCCTCGTGCTGGGAAACGACTTCCGGCATCCGCTCTTCCTGGCGAAGCAGGCAGCGACTCTGGACCTGCTCTCCGATGGCCGCCTGGAGCTGGGGCTGGGAGCAGGCTGGAAGACCACCGACTACGAGCAGTCCGGCATGGAACTGGACCGACCCAGCGTCCGCATAGCCCGACTGGCCGAGTCCGTGGAGATCCTGAAGCGATGCTTCGACGAGGGTCCGTTCGACTTCGACGGCGAGCACTACACGGTGCGCGGCCACGACGGGCAGCCCACCTGCGTCCAGTCCCCCCACCCGCCGATCCTGCTGGCTGGCGGAGGCCGCAAGATGCTCACGCTGGCGGCAGGCGTGGCCGACATCGTCGGGTTGAACGCCAACATGGCCGCCGGCGTGATCGACCAGCGGGCGGGCGCCTCGGCCACCGTCGAGGCCACGGACGAGAAGCTGGGCTGGATACGCGACGCCGCCGGTGACAGGTTCGTCGACATCGAGCTCCAGACACGGGTCCACATGTCCCAGATCACCGACGATCCGGAAGGCCTGGCGGAGCTCATGGCACCGGCGCTGGGCCTCGATGCCGAAGCCGCCCTGGCCTCGCCGCACGTCCTGATCGGCTCGGTCGGGCAGTGCGTCGAGACCCTCCTGGCCTGGCGGGAGCGGTGGGGCCTGACCTACATCGGCCTCAACGAGGACTCAATGGTCGAGTTCGCCCCCGTCGTGGAGGCCCTGGCCGGCGTCTGACCGGCTTCCGGCGTACGACCGGATGGTTCGGACCTACCAGAGTTCGTCGGCGTACCGGTCGGTGCCCACCACCGTGCGGAAGAACGGCGCCGCCGAGGTGACCCGGCCCAGACCCGACGCCTCCAGCCGCGCGGCGTAGTCCACGAACCGGCCCCAGCAGGACCTCGGGTCGTCTTCCAGGAAGAAGACCTGGAGTGTGGCGTCAGGACCGATCGGCGGCGAGCCGAGGTCCATCGGGGCGTTGCTGGTCATGGCGTCCCTGGGGACCGCACTCCAGCTGCTGCACGAGGCCACCGGCCCATCGGCTAGGACGGGAGGCAGGCCCTCGTCGTGGACCCATGCGGCCAGGACATCGGTCGACACGCCGTCGGTGGGCTCCACGACCACGGTTGCGATCCCCGCATAGTGGTGGTCCAAGGCCAGATCGACGGGCACCGGGTCAGCGTCGCGGTAGCGGTCGCCCAGACGGCGGTAGAGGACCGTGTGGGCGTGCCGGCGTTCCTGGAACCCCCGACCGGCCTTGTAGAGCCTCACCACCTGCTCGGCCCCCCATGCGAAGTGGTCGTCGTGGTGACCATCCTCCACCCAGTAGATGGCGAGGTAGGAGCCCCGGTCGGCCGGATCGCTGACCGAGTTGCCGATCGCGGGAAACCGGAGGTCCTTCAGCTCCCGGGTGGCCACCCAGCGGCTGCCGGCCAGGCACCACGGTCCGACCATGCAGCCGCCGTAGAAGTGGTCCCGCTCGTACCACCGGTTGTAGGCCACCTCGCGGCCCGGGTCCGGGTCCACGAGGGTGTACAGCATGCTGCCCACCCGTATCGGATGGCTCGGGTTCTCGTCATCGGGCTGTGCCACGTGGGCCTCCTCGGCTGGACGCTGCGCACCAGCGTGGGGCGACCGGTCGCCGGGCGCAAACCGGGGCGGTGTGTCAGCGGGGCTCGATGAGGATGCTGGCCGTGGCCCGGCCCACCCGACCCCCGAGGTCGTAGAGCACGGCCTCCGAGAGGCCAATGCCATCGCCGTCGTTCTTGTGGAGGCCCCGGATCCCGATCCAGTCGCCGACGGGATCCCGAAACGCGGTCACGTTCAGGTCCGCGTTGATGGTGGTCCAACCCTCGTGGTCGAGGTACTGGGCGGCCATCGACGCCATGTCGGCCATCGTGGAGAGGCGCACGAACTGGGAGGTGTCGTACCCGGCGACCATCGTGTTGTGCATGCGCATCCAGACCAGCCCGGGTGCACCGCTCCGGAACTCGCCCTCACGGCGGAACTCGACGGCACGCAGGAAGGCGGGAACGCCGACGTCGGTCATGGACAGCAACGACGGCTGGGCCGGCATCGGATGAGGCTCGTCCTCCAGGTGAGCGGTCCGAACCGGGTCCAACGGGTTGACCACCTCGGACACGCGCATTCGGAGACTGGTGGAGCGTGCCACCTCGGCTGCACCGTCGAAGAGCGACGCCAGCACGACCTGGATTCGCCGTCCCGCCCGGAGCACCTCCACCTCGGGGCGGAGCGGAGACATCGGAACGCCGCGCATCATGTCGACCGTGTGGCGGCAGATTCGCACCGGGGACGGCGACCAAACCGACTCCACCAGGTGGGCGAGGAGGCCGGCTACCGGGCCGCCGTGCAGGAGGCGGGGATCCCACGGGCCCCCGGAGACGGGTTGCGGCACGAACATGCCGTCGACCTCGTAGAAGAACGGACCCGTCTCGTAGACCATCGCATCGACCGGGTCGGTCATGGCGTCCTACCCAGGAAGGACAGGAGCCGGACGCCGGGAGACGCACCCTCGGGCGGCATGACCGGAGCGTCGAAATGGGCGCCCATGCCGTCGGATCCGGCCAGCGGCAGCCAGAAGTCGAGGCAGAGGTCGGCCAGCCCGTCGGGCAGGTCCACGTCGGTGCCGCATGCCCTGGCGAGGTCCCAGCCGTGGACCAGGTTGTCGGTCACCCGGAAGCCGACGATCACCCCACCGGGCAGGTCGCCGGCGGCATGGGGGTGGATCGCGTCCAGCACCCCCTCACCGGATGCCGCGTCCAGGGCGGCCAGGGCGGTGCCGCGCCAGGCGGCCATCGGGTTGAGGCCCAGCACGGAGGGATCCACGTCGGCATCCCAGGAGCCACCGCCGCTGAGCACCTGTGCGACAAGGGCCTCGCCTGTGACGACATGGGCCACCAGCGTGCGGACGTCCCAACCCTCACACGGCGTTGGCCTATCCCAGTCCAGGTCGGTGACCGTGGCCAGCCGCTCGCCGAAGAACGCACAGGCCGAGGTGTACGCCGCGATCGTGTCGGCGCTGTCACCCTGGGACATGGAGCCCGGGGTCACTCCCACTCAATGGTGCCGGGCGGCTTGGACGTGATGTCGTACGCCACCCGGTTGACACCGCCCACCTCGTTGATGATGCGGCTGGACATCTTCTCCAGGAGGTCGTATGGAAGGCGCGCCCAGTCGGCCGTCATGGCGTCCTCGCTGGTGACCGCCCGGATGATGACCGGTCGGGCATAGGTGCGCTCGTCGCCCATCACCCCCACCGACCGGATGTCGGGCAGCACCGCGAAGGCCTGCCAGATCTCGCGCTCCAGGCCCGCGGCGCTGATCTCCTCCCGGACGATCCTGTCCGCCGCCTGCAGCACCGACACGGTCTCCGGGGTGACCTCGCCGATGATCCGTACACCCAGCCCCGGTCCCGGGAACGGCTGGCGCCAGACGATCTCGTCAGGCAGGCCCAGTTCCGAACCCACGGACCTGACCTCGTCCTTGAAGAGGTTCCGGAGCGGTTCCACCAGGAGGAAGTCCATGTCATCGGGCAGCCCGCCCACGTTGTGGTGGCTCTTGATCTTCGCCGCATCCTTCGTCCCCGACTCGATGACGTCCGGGTAGAGGGTGCCCTGCACCAGGAACCGGGCGTCTGCGATGCCGTCGGCGGCATCCTCGAAGATGCGGATGAACAGCTCGCCGATGGCCTTCCGCTTCTCCTCCGGGTCGGTCACCCCGACCAGCTTCTGGAAGAAGCGCTCCGCTGCCCGCACATGGACCAGCTCGATGCCCTGGGTCTTCTCGAAGGCCTCCACGACCTGCTCGCCCTCGCCGGAACGCATCAGGCCCGTGTCGACGAACACGCAGGTCAGCTGGTCGCCGATGGCCTCGTGCACGAGGGCCGCCGCCACCGCCGAGTCGACACCGCCCGAGAGGCCACAGATGGCGCGGCCACTGCCCACCTGCTCGCGGATGGCGGCCACCGATGACTCGATGACCGATGACATGGTCCAGTCGCCGGCGCAGCCGCAGACATCGCGGACGAAGCGCCTGAGGAGATCCTGGCCACACGGCGTGTGGTGCACCTCGGGATGGAACTGCACGGCATAGAGGCCGGCCTCGACCGACTCGAACGCCGCCACAGGGGCATCCGGCGAGGATGCCGTGACCGTCGCCCCGGCCGGTGCCGCGGTGATGGCGTCGAAGTGGCTCATCCAGACCGGATGGGTACCGCTACCGGCGTCAGCCAGGAGGGTGCCCGCATCGCCGACGGTCAGCTCGGTACGGCCGTACTCGCCGCGTTCGTTGCGACCCACGACGCCACCGCGCTGGTGGGCAATGAGCTGGGCGCCGTAGCAGATGCCCAGGATGGGCACGCCGAGGTCGTAGACGCCCGGGTCGATCCGTGGGGCGCCCTCGACGTGGACCGAGGCGGGACCACCGCTGAGGATGATCCCGGAAGGCCTGCGGGCGGAGTACTCGGCTGCCGACAGGTCATGCGGAACGATCTCGCTGTACACGTTGGCCTCGCGCACACGCCGGGCGATGAGCTGGGCGTACTGGGCCCCAAAGTCGACGACCAGTATCCGGTCGGTGGCGCGGGCGCTTCCACCCGGGGCGTCGGTCATCAGAGGAACGAGGTCGGCGGGGCTAGCGCCCCATCCCCACTCCCTGTGACTTCTGCAGCGCCTTGCCTTCGGTCATGAGCGCCGGAGCGACCATCACCTCTGCCTTCTGGAACTCCTTCACGTCCACGTAGCCACAGGTGGCCATCGAGGTGCGGAGCCCGCCGAAGAGGTTCAACTTGCCGTCGTTCTCGTTGGCCGGGCCCAGCAGGACCTCCTCCAACGTGCCCCTGGTGGTCGTCTGGACGCGTGCGCCCCGGGGCAGGGTCGGGTGGAAGGTGGCCATTCCCCAGTGGTAGCCGCGACCGGGTGCCTCCGCAGCTGCGGCCAGCGGCGAACCGATCATCACGGCATCGGCACCACAGACGATGGCCTTGGAGATGTCACCACCGGTTGCCATGCCGCCATCGGCGATGACGTGGCAGTAGACGCCCGTCTCGTCCAGGTGGCGCATCCGGGCCGCCCGCACGTCGGCGATGGCGGTCGCCTGTGGCACGCCCAGGCCCAGGACGCCGCGGGTGGTGCAGGCATGGCCGGGACCGACGCCCACGAGCACGCCGGCGGCGCCCGTGCGCATCAGGTGGAGGGCCGCCTTGTTGGTGGCACAACCACCCACGATCACCGGAATGTCCAACTGCCGGATGAACGTCTTCAGGTTCAACGGCTCGATGGTCTTGGACACGTGCTCTGCGGAGACCACGGTGCCCTGGATCACCAGGATGTCCAGCTCGCCGGCCAGGATGTGGTCCAGCAGGGCGGCGGTGCGCTGCGGGGTGACCGAGGCACACGACACCACGCCGGCATCGTTGATCTCACGGATCCGCGCGGTCACCAGGCCCGGGATGATGGGCTGCTGGTAGAGCTCCTGCATGCGCCTGGTCGCCTTCTCGACGGGCAGTTCGGCGATCTCGGCCAGGACCGAGTCGGCATCCTCGTAGCGGGTCCAGAGACCCTCCAGGTTCAGCACGCCCACGCCGCCCAGGCGACCGATCTCAATGGCTGTGGCCGGGCTGACGACGCCGTCCATGGCCGAGGCCATGAGCGGCAGCTCGAAGCGGTAGGCGTCGATCTGCCAGCTGATGTCGACGTCCTCGGGGTCCCGGGTGCGTCTGCTGGGGACTATCGCGATGTCATCCAACCCGTAGGCGCGACGACCGCTCTTGCCCAGCCCGATCTCTATCTCGGCCATGTCGACTCCCCGCCGGCTCCAACGCCGGCTCCGCCCGGTCGGGCCTCGGCGGCGGCCCCCGGAGAAGGGTCGATTGTAGCCACTCCCGCCCAGCCGTCGCGGCCAGCCTGACCTACTGTTTCAACAATCGTCGGACGTCCGGGCGATCGAACCCCCGTGGGCCTCAGGCCAGGTCGTCGAAGATGTCCGCCAGCCGGTCCACGTGGACCGCCGTCGTCCACGTGCCACCCACCGCGACCCGCAGCACGAAGCGGTCGTCCAGCTTCGTATGCGTCAGCAGCACCTCGCCCGTGGCGTTCACAGCGGCCAGGAGCCGCTCCGAAGCCTCGTCGCCATCCACGTGGCGCAGGCACACCAGCCCCAGGGAGAGCGGCGCCGCCATCTCCAGGCGAGGGTTGGCCCGCACCCGGTCGGCCAGGGTGGCCGCTGCTGCGACGTGGGCCCGGATGTGGGCCCGCAGCCCATCGGTCCCATAGGAGCGCATCACGAACCAGAGCTTCAGGGCCCGGAAGCGGCGACCCAGGGGGACCTGCCAGTCCCGGTAGTCGACCACCTCGCCGGAATCGCTGGCAGCGTTGCGAAGGTACTCCGGGACGATGGACAGGGATGCCGCCAGCGGGGCTGCGTCAGCCACGTAGAACGCCGAACAGTCGAAGTTGGTGAGCAGCCACTTGTGGGGGTTGAAGGCGTAGCTGTCCACCCTGTCCAGGCCATCCAGGAGGTCACGGTGTTCCGGGCAGACGGTGGCCGAACCGGCCCAGGCCGAGTCCACGTGCACCCACGCCCCGACGGCGGAGGCGACATCGGCGATGCGGGCCACCGGGTCCACGGCGCCCGAAGAGGTGGTACCCACCGTGGCAGCCACCAGGCACGGGACCAGGCCGTCGGCCATGTCGGCGGCGACCATCGAGGCCAGGGCGTCGGCGTCCATGGCGTAGCCGTCATCGACCGGCACCACCCGCAGCTGGTGGCGCCCGAAGCCGGCCACCAGGACGTCCTTCTCGATCGAGGAGTGGGCCTGGCTGGACGTGTAGACACGCAGACTGGGGAGTGCGTCGGACCCCCCGCTGCGATCCCGGGCGGCCAGCACGGCGCACAACGAGGCCGACGACGCCGAGTCCTGGATGACGCCACCACCCGGCCCATCGGACCGGAACCTCTCGGGAAGACCACACGCCTCGGCCAGCCAGTCCAGTACGTGCGTCTCCAACTCGGTACAGGCCGGGCTGGTGGACCAGAGCATTCCCTGTACGCCCAGGCCCGCCGACACCAGCTCCCCGAGCACGGCGGGAGGCGAGGAATTGGCAGGGAAGTAGCCGTAGAACCCGGGGTGCTGCCACTGGGTGACGGCAGGGGCGATGAGGCTGTCCACGTCGGCCAGCAGGGCATCGAAGGGCTCGCCCACCGGCGGGGGCGACGGCGGCAACGAGGCCCGCACGTCCCCGGGTGCCACGTCGGGCATTATCGGCCGATCGGCCACGCCGGCCAGGAAGTCGGCTATCCAGTCCACGGTTGCATGGCCGGCGGCCCGGAACTCGTCCGGGGTCATGTGGACGGGGCCGCTGGGCACCTCAGGAATCATCGGATCGGTCACGGATCAACACGGTAGTTACGCCGGTCGTCGACTCCCAACGAGAGGGCCAGGAGTTGGCGGAGCATCGCCGCGGTGGCCCCCCACACGGTGTCGCCCTCCAGCTCGAAGAAGGTGATGATCCACGGCACCTCGAACCGGGCCCACTCCTCCTCCCGGTAGACCTCGTCCAGCAGCAGCTCGGCCAACGGCACGAGCAGGACGGCCTCCACCTCAGCCGGGTTGGGAACCAGCTCCGGCGGTCCGGGGAGCACCGCCACGAACGGGTGGATGAGGCTCCGGGAACCCACCGTCACCAGGGGGTCCAGACACCCCACCAGGCGGGGCACATCAGGGTCCAGGCCGATCTCCTCGGTCGCCTCGCGCAGTGCAGTTGCCCACAGGTCCGGGTCGCCGGGGTCACGGCGACCACCGGGAAAGCTCACCTCGTGCGAGTGGGAGGCCAGCCGCGGCGACCGCCGGGTGAGCACCACGTGCGGGCCACCACCGGCAGGATCCTCATAGAGGGCCACGAGCACGCCGGCCTCGCGTTCATCACCCCTGGGCCGTCCACGGATGCCCACCGGACGGCGACCGTCCAGGACTCCGAGGATCCCGTCGAGGGTGAGGACACGGTCCTCCAGCGCAGCCCATGGCGAAGGCTCGCCGGGCAACCAGCCATCAGGTCGGGGGATCTCCTGGGGCCCGCCGCGCGCCGGGGCCCCGACCGTCGTCATTCCCCTCCCTGGGCCACGTCCCCGAGGTCGAGCAGGAACTGCGAGAGATCACCGTCGCGTAGGCCCTCGGCCACCGCCAGCGGCAGCGTCGTACCCCGCTCCCAGCCGTTCCATGTCTCAGCCAGGGTCTCCGCCGGCTTCCCGCCCGACCCGGCGACGGCGGCGTCCAGCAGCTCGGGCAGCCGTCCGGTCTTGAGGTTGGCCAGCATCCGACCCACCAGCGTCTCGCCGCTGATCCACTCCTCGAACTGACCTGCCAACTTCTTCGGATCCGCTTCCGGACGATCTCCCATCATGGGGTCACCGTACCGGCCGCAGGCCGACGGCCCCGCTCCGGAAACCGATACCTGATGGTCCAAAACGGCGGAAGCCGGGCTCTCGCCCGGCTTCCGACTGCGATCCGTGGGGATCGTTACATCATGCCGCCCATGCCACCCATCGGGTCCATGCCGCCACCCGGCATCGCCGACTCGGGCTCGGGCTTGTCAGCCACGAGCACCTCGGTGGTCAGGAGCAGGGCTGCGATGGAAGCAGCGTTCTGCAGCGCAGCGCGGGTCACCTTGGCCGGATCGATGACGCCGGCCTCCACCAGGTCGACCATCTCACCGGTCGCGGCGTTGAGGCCCGTGTTGCCGGTGGCCGACTCGATCTCGCGGACCATGACGGCACCCTCGAAGCCGGCGTTGTCGGCGATGAGCCGTGCCGGGGCCTCCAGCGCGGCGTACACGATGCGGGCGCCGGTCTCGACGTCGCCGTCGAGACCCTCGATCACGCTGGCCACGGCGGGACGGGCACGCAGCAGGGCGGTGCCGCCACCAGCGACCACGCCCTCCTCGATGGCTGCCCGGGTCGCCGAGAGGGCGTCCTCGATGCGGTGCTTCTTCTCCTTCAGCTCCACCTCGGTGGCCGCACCCACCTGGACGACGGCGACGCCGCCGGCCAGCTTGGCAAGGCGCTCCTGGAGCTTCTCACGGTCCCAGTCGGAATCGGTCTCGTCGATCTCGCGCTTGATCTGCGAGATGCGACCCTCGACCTCCGAGGGCTCGCCGGCACCCTCGATGATGGTGGTCTCGTCCTTGGTGACCACGACCTTGCGGGCCGAACCCATCATCTCGAGGCTCACGCCGTCCAGCTGCAGGCCGACCTCTTCGGCAATGACCTGACCGCCGGTGAGGATCGCCATGTCCTGGAGCATCGCCTTGCGACGCTCGCCGAAGCCCGGGGCCTTCACGGCAACCGAGCTGAACGTGCCACGGATCTTGTTCACGACCAGGGTGGCAAGGGCTTCGCCCTCGACATCCTCGGAGATGATCAGCAGCGGACGACCCGACTGCATGACCTTCTCCAGGACCGGGAGCATGTCCTGGACGGAGCTGATCTTGCCCTGGTTCAACAGGATGTAGGGCTCCTCCAGGACCGCCTCCTGGCGCTCCGGGTCGGAGACGAAGTACGGCGACAGGTAGCCCTTGTCGAACTGCATGCCCTCCACGAACTCGAGGTCCATGCCGAAGGTGTTGGACTCCTCGACGGTCACCACACCGTCCTTGCCCACCTTCTCGATGGCGTCGGCCAGAACCTGCCCGATCGTGGGGTCGGCGGCGGAAATGCCGGCGACGTTGGCGATCTGCTCCTTGGAGTCGTCGACCTGGACCGCCTGGTCGGCGATGGAGTCGACAGCGGCCGCTACGGCTGCCTCGATGCCCCTCTTGAGGCCCATCGGGTTGGCGCCGGCGGCCACGTTGCGGAGGCCCTCGCGGACCAGGGCCTGGGCCAGCACGGTGGCGGTGGTGGTTCCGTCACCAGCGACGTCGTTGGTCTTGGTGGCCACCTCCTTCACCAGCTGGGCGCCCATGTTCTCGAAGGAGTCCTCCAACTCCACCTCACGGGCGATGGAGACACCGTCGTTGGTGATGGTGGGGGCGCCGAACTTCTTGTCCAGGACCACGTTGCGGCCCTTCGGGCCGAGGGTCACCTTCACGGCGTCGGCCAGCTTGTTCACGCCGGCCTCGAGGCCGCGACGGGCCTCTTCGTTGAACTTCAGGATCTTTGCCATGTCGCGCTACTTGACGATCGCGAGGACGTCACGGGCGTTCAGGATCAGGAGATCCTCGCCCTCGACGGTGATCTCGGTGCCGCCGTACTTGGAGTAGACGACGGTGTCGCCCTCGGCGACGTCCATCGGCACGAGGTCACCGGTCTGCTCTGAACGACGGCCCGGGCCGACGGCCAGGACGTCGCCCTGCTGGGGCTTTTCCTTTGCCGTGTCCGGGATGACCAGGCCGCTGGCCGTGGTCGACTCGAAGTCACTGGGTCGGACCACGATGCGGTCCTCGAGGGGCTGGAGGTTCATGGAACGCTTCCCTTTCGGCGATGGCAAGGGGCCGTCCGGCCCCGTCTACCTGTTGGCAGTCTCATTGGACGAGTGCCAACGATAGGGGTAACACCCTGTCGGTCCAACGTGGAGACCGCCTGAATCCGCCGCCTCCGAAGAGCGACGACGCTGGCCACCGTCAGGGCAGCAGCGGCAGGCCCAGGTTCGGATCGGCGCCCGTGTCCAGCGGGCTGGGACCGTCGGACCGCAGCCTCCACCAGCCGGCGGCAGCCACCATCGCAGCGTTGTCGGTACACATCGCACGCGACGGCAGGAAGGCCCTCACACCGGTCTCCGTGCAGACATCCAGGAACCGCTCGCGTAGACGCGAGTTGGCCGCCACCCCACCGCCCAGACAGGCACCCCTGGCACCGGTGGCCTGGATGGCCCATCGGGTCTTGGTGACCAGCGCATCCACCACCGCCTCCTGGAAGGAGGCCGCCACATCGGCGGTGGCCACCCCCGGATCGGATCGGACATGGTTCACGACTGCGGTCTTGAGGCCGCTGAAGGAGAAGGCGTAGCGGCGGCCCTCCGGCAGGGTGTCCGGATTCTCCTGGACCATGGAACGGGGATAGGCGAAGGCCGCCGGGTCTCCCTCCACCGAGAGGGCATCGATGGCCGGGCCACCCGGATAGCCCAGGCCCAGGTAGCGGGCCACCTTGTCGAACGCCTCGCCGGCGGCATCATCCAGCGTGGATCCCAGCAGCCGGTAGCGGCCGTGGCCCTCCATCAGCACCAGCATGGTGTGACCCCCCGAGACCAGCAGCACCACCAACGGCAGCTCCAGGTCGGGCTCCTCCAGGAAGGAGGCGTAGAGGTGGGCCTCGAGGTGGTTGACCGCCACGAACGGAACGTCCCACACGAGGGAGAGTGCCTTGGCGGCGCTCACGCCGACCAGGAGGGAGCCCACCAGTCCCGGACCGGTGGTGGCTGCCACCGCATCGATGTCACCACCGGACACCCCCGCCTCGGCGAGCGCATCGGCCAGCACCGGCACCAGCTCCTGGACGTGGGCCCGTCCGGCGATCTCGGGGACCACGCCGCCGAAGACGGCGTGCTGCTGGACCTGGCTGGACACGATCGAGGACCGCACGATCGTGGCCCGCTCGACCACGGCCGCCGCCGTCTCGTCGCACGACGTCTCGATGCCCAGGATCAGGTCACCCATGGCCGGCCGCCTCGTCCACCCGGGCCTTGAAGCCGGGTTTCCCGACGTCGTGTATCCACATGATCAGGGCGTCCTCCCCGTCGTCGGCGTAATAGCCGGGGCGAACCCCGGAGGGGGCGAACCCGAACCGCCGGTAGAGGGCGATGGCCGCCGCGTTGGAGACCCTCACCTCGAGGGTCATGGCGCCCAGGCCACGGTGCTCGGCGTCACTGCAGAGCGCCGCCAGCAGGACCCTACCGATCCCCATCCGCTGCTGGTCCGGGGCGACGGCCACCGAGGTGACGTGCCCCTCGTCGGCCACCACGAGGAGAGCGGCGTGGCCGACCAGGTCGCCGTGCAGTTCCGCCACCAGGTTCGTCCGGGAGTCCGGAAGGCCCAGCTGGGAACGCATGAAATCCGGCGACCACGTGGTCGGATGGACGAGGGCGTCCAGCGCCAGCACCGCGTCCACATCGGCGTCCACCATTGGCCGCAGCAGCACCGGTGAGCCCACCGCCGGCACGGTCCTCACGCCCCACCCTCACGGGTCGACCAGTTGATCTGGGCATCCGGCAGGCGGAGGTAGACCGGCTCCAGCTCCCAGGGCTGCACGAACTCCTCGCGCATGGCCCTGGCGTGGGCCAGCTGCACCAGGTATCGGGCACTCGGGTTGGCCAGCCCCTGCTCGGCCATCTCCACGCCCCTCAGGCCGGCGAACGAATCCACATAGCGGAGCGCCCCGTCCCCGATGAAGAGGGTCGGCTCGTCGAGCGCCTGGATCTCCGCCGAGAGTTCCTGCGGAGTGCGCACGGCGGCATCCCGGACCCGTTGGACGCCGCCCGGGACCTTGCGGAACAGGGCAGTGAAGAGCTCACCCCTGCGGGCGTCCAGGGCGACCACGATGAGGCGATTGGACCAACGGGCCGGAAAGGCCATCAGGTCCAGGCTGGGCACCGGGATCATCGGCACGCCCAGCCCGTAGGCCATGGCCACCGCCGTGGCGATGCCGACCCGGAGGCCGGTGAACAGGCCCGGACCGACGTCCACGGCTACCGCCGCGATCTCCGAGATCTCTATGCCGGCCTGGCGACGCACGAAGTCGATCTGGGGGGCCAGCGCCTCTGCGTGGCGACGACCACGGCCGGAATGGGCCGACGCCAGCACACCCTCGTGGCCCCCCACGGCGCAACCCACCTGGGTACCGGCGCTCTCGATGCCGAGGATCAGCACCCATCGCCTCCAGCGGTCAGGGCCAGCAGGCCAGCCTCACGGTCCGACCATTCGGAACCGACGATCCGGAAGTCCAGCAGCCGGTCATCGGGTCCGGTGCCGAGGCTGATCCGAACCTCCAGGTAGCCACCCGGCAACGCACCTGCGATCGCATCGCCCCACTCCACGAGCGTCACCGAGCAGCTGTCCACCAGCTCGTGGAGGCCCAGGTCACGGACCTCTTCGATGTGGTTCAGGCGGTAGACGTCGAGGTGGTTGAGGGCCAGGCCGGCGCCGGGATAGCGGTTGGCCAGCGTAAACGTCGGCGAGGTGATCGGCTCCGTGACGCCCAGCGCCCGACCGAAGCCCTGCGTGAAGGCCGTCTTGCCGGCCCCCAGGTCGCCACACAGCACCACCAGGTCACCCTCCCTGGCCAACCCGGCCAGGGACGCAGCCACCTCCATGGTGCCCTCCACCGAGGTGGTGCCCATGGTGGGCAGTGGGGCCGCCACGCTCACCCGGCCTCCACGAGCATCCCGGCCAGCGCCAGGTCGGCCCGCATCCGGGCCAGCACGTCCGCGCCGCCGCGCAGGGCCGCCGCCGGATGGAAGGTCGGGACCAGGTGCCGTTCAGGCTCGCCGAACCGGTACGCCTGCCCCCGCAGCTTCGTGATGCCCACGTCGGTCCCCAGGAGCAGCTTCGAGGAGAAGTTGCCCAGCGTCACGACGACGGTGGGATCCACGAGGTCCAGCTGGCGTTCCAGGTACGGCCGACAGGCCGCTATCTCGTCGGGCCGTGGATCCCGGTTCCCCGGCGGACGGCACTTGACCACGTTGGCGATATAGCAGTCCGACCGGTCCAGGCCCAACTCCTCGGCCAGGAGGCGGTCCAGGAGCTGGCCGGACCTGCCCACGAAAGGGACGCCCTGCTCGTCCTCACGGGCACCGGGAGCCTCGCCCACGAACATCAGGTCCGCCGTTGGAGATCCCGAACCGAAGACCACGGTCGTGCGCCCGGCAGCCAGCCCGCATCCGGTGCAGGTGGAAGCCTCCTCGGCCAGGGCTTGCAGGGGGGTCGTCACCCCGCCACGTTAGCGACGCGCTACCGCCCGGATGGCGTGCCCGACCAAGGTGCGGACCCGTCGTCGCCGCCCGGCCCACACGCCGTCGTGACGGCCCGCTCCACCGCTGCCACCGTCATGGCCCTCAGCACGTCCAGGTCGACGTCCGAGGTGGGCAGCACCCCGGTCGCGGCTGCAACCAGGGCATCGCCATCGGAACGGGTGTGGGGCGGGAAGACCGCCCGGGCAAGGCCGTCATGGGCCGAACCCGCCATCAGGAGGCAACCCTCCCGGCCCACAGAGGCATTGCTGACGACCATCCCGATCGTCGTGTTGCCACGTGCGTCGAAGAGCTCGCCGCCGGGTTCAGGCCAGTCCACGAAGGTGCCGTCGGCTATCGCCTCCGAGATACCGGAGCGCCCCACGTCACCCGCTGCGTTCACGGCGAGGAGCGCCACCACCACCAGGTCCCCGCGGCGCACCACGGCCATCCCGATGCCGCCGGGACGCGCCCTCCCACGGCCGCGCCAGGTACCGACCATGGCGCCGGTCCCAGCGCCCACCTGGCCGACCGGCACCTCCACGGAGGCCACCTCGCAGGCCGCCCGACCCTCGGCCGGACCCGGCCTCACCGAGCCATCGCCCTCCAGCAGGTCGAACAGGGAGAGTCCCACGACGATGGGGACCGGACCTGCCCCTGTCGGATAGCCCACGCCAGCCGCCTCCAGATGGGCCATCACGCCATCGGCCGCCGCCAGGCCGAAGGCCGAACCACCGGAGAGCACCAGGGCGTCGATGCGGTCCACCGTGCGCCCCGGGGCGAGCAGGTCGAACTCCCGCGTGGCAGGTGCACCACCACGCACCTCGCCGGAAGCCACCGTGCCATCCGGGAACAGCACCACGGTGCAGCCCGTCCGGGCGGCGGCATCAGTCCAGTGGCCCACCCGTACGCCGTCGATCTGGAACCTCACGAACAGCGACGCTAGTGCGCACTCCGGGAAGGTCCGGCGGTCGCCAGGCGCTCCAGGCGCTCGTCGTATTCCGACACCACGGTCCGCCAGTCGAACCGGCGGATGGACCCGTCCAGACCGGCGGCCCCGGCACGCCAGGCCGGCAGGTCCAGCAGCACCTCGCGTAGGCGGTCGGTGAGGCCGCCTTCCGGGTAGAGGGCCACATCGGCCCAGGCCCCCACCAGACCCGGGTAGCTCTGGTCGTCCGGAAGCACAGGCACGCAACCGGCGGCCATGGCCTCCACCACGGCGATGCCGAAGAACTCGTGGTGGGCTGCGCTCACCACCACGTCGGCACGACCCAGCAGGTCCACGTACTCCTCCCTGTCCACGAAGCCGAACTGCACCACCCTGTCGCCGAGGCGCTCCCGGGCAACGCTGAACTCCCGGGGATCCACCCGCTCGTTCTCGCCCACCACGGCGACGCTGAACGCCACACCCTCGTCGGCGAGGCGCCCGAGTGCATCGAATACCGCCGACGGGTTCTTGTCGTGGTCCCACCGCTGGTTCCAGAGCACCAACGGCACCCCCGAGGTCGCTCTCCCAGTGGCACGCACAGGTACGTCGACCAGGTCCACCCCGACGGGCACGACGTGGCAGCGGTCGGCCACCGCCGGGAGGAACCCCGTGTGTGGCCGGTCGGGTGCCCGATCCAGCAACGCCGGCAGGGCACCCAGGAGGCCGTCCAACTGGAACGAGGAATTGCACCACACCTCGTCGGCGGCCGCCATCGACATCCAGTTCCCCAGCGGGAACTCGTCATCGGCCTTCTGGTTCGGACTCAACGGATACGCCAACTGGTTCTCGTGCAGGTACAACACGACCGCCGGATCGCCCAGGAACCGGCGGGTGAAGCCCAGCCACCGTGCCAGGTCAACCATCCCGGACATCAGGACCACGTCGGGCGGCCCGTGCTCCTGGACCGCCTCGCCGGCGGCATGGGCCAGCGTCAGGGCGGCCCCCCGCATCCGCCAACGCCAGAAGGCCCCCGGATGCGAAACGGCAACCACGTCGTGGCGGCTGTGGGCGACCAGCCCCTCGGCCCACGCACCGTGGGACCCGCCGTGGAACGGCTCGACGAGGAGGATCCGTGCCATCGGTGGCCTCCTACGGGTAGAGCCTGGGCGGGCGCCGGCCCAGGCGGCTGAGAACCTCCCACGGGATCAGGCCCAGCCTCTCGGCGACCTCCGCCATCCCGATCTCCCCATCGCCCTGGGAACCCAGTAGCACCACCTCGTCGCCGATCGCCACGCCCTCGTCGACCTCCAGCACCAACGAGTCCATGGAGACGACACCGCGCAGCGGTCGACGCCTACCCCCCACCAGCGCAGTGCCTCCGAGACCCCACTCACGGGTCAGGCCGTCGGCGTAGCCGATCGGCACCGTGGCCAGGCGCGTGTCCTCCACGCTCCTCCAGCGGTGCCCGTAGCCGACCCCCTCGCCGGCAGCGACGTCGAGCAGGTGGGTGACCCTCGAGTGGATCGACAGGACCGGTCGCAGGCCCACCGACAGACACCTTTCGACCAGCTCCGGACCCGGGGACACGCCGTAGGCGCCGAGGCCGATCCTGACCATCGAATGTGCCGCCTCGGGTCGACTCAGGGCGGCCGCAGTGTTGGCCATGTGGACGATGGGAGGTCGGATCCCGGCAGCGGCCAGGTCGGCCAGGACGGCGTCGAACCTCTGCAGCTGGAGCGCGGTCAACGGGTCCCCCGGCTCGTCGGCCATCGCACAGTGGGAGAAGACCCCCTCCAGGTCCAGGCCCGAGTCCAGGATCAGGCGGGCCACGGCCACCGCATCGTCCATCCTGGCCCCCACCCGGTGCATCCCCGTGTCGACCTTCAGGTGGACCGGTGTACCGGCACCGGCCACCAGGGCGAAGGCATCCACGCCGGCAGCGGAGTAGAGGGTCGGGCGGACCCCGCCCAGCCCCACCACGTCGGCCATCTCGTCGGGGCGCGGCTCGGAGAGCACGAGGATCGGGGCGGTCAGCCCGGAGTCACGCAATGTCGCCGCCTCCTCCACGAGGGCGACGGCCAGCCAGGTGGCGCCAGCCTCCAGCGCAGCTGCGGCGACGGCCGGAGCGCCATGGCCGTAGCCGTCCGCCTTCACGACCATGCAGACCTCGGCCGGTGCCGCCAGGCCACGGAAGGCCCGGACGTTGTGGGCCACCGCATCGAGGTCGACCGAAAACCAGGTGGGGCGCATCAGGCCGGCCCCCCGGCATCCACGCCCAGGCCCACCAGCACCTCGACGAGGACCGACGACAGGTCGCCGGCGACCACCCCGGTCGGCGGGAGGAGCGAACAGAGACGCCCATGCACATGGGCGGCGGCGGCGGCCGCGTCGAACGGATCGGCACCCCTGGTGAGGAACGCCCCGATGATGCCGGCCAGCACGTCTCCGGTACCGGCGGTGGCCAGGCGCCGGTCTCCAGCCGAGGCGAGGCGTACCCGCCCGTCCGGCGACGCCACGACGGTGGTCGGCCCCTTGCAGAGGACCACCGCACCGGTGCTCTGAGCCAGCGACCGGACCGATGAGATCCGATCCGCCCCGGGCCTTGCGCCGGCCAGGCGCTCGAACTCGCCGTCATGGGGGGTGAGCACGACCGGCACCGACCGCCCCCGGCAGATCCCCGCCACGTCACCGGCAGCCAGCGCCGTGAGGCCATCACCGTCAACAACCAGCGGACGGTCGAGGTCAGCCACCAGGCGGCGCACACCGGCGGCCGTGCGTCCGTCGCTGCCCAGGCCGGGTCCCACCACGAAGGCGGCGAAGCGACCCGCATCGGCGGAATCCAGCGTCAGGTCCGGACCGAGGGGATGCTGCACCACCTCCACCGCAGCGGGGGCGGTGGCACCATCCGGAACGGACAGGCGCACGTATCCCGCTCCGGCCCGTAGGGCCGCCTCGGCGACCAGCGTCGCCGCCCCCACCATGGGTGCCGAACCGGCCAGCACCCAGCAGGCGCCACGCCACTTGTGGGCGTCCCCGCGACGGGCGGGAACCAGGTCGGCGACATCGGCGTCCACTAGGAGCTGCACGGTCGCACCCGACACGTCGAGGCCGATGCCCGCCACCTCCACGTGACCGGCCAGGGCGGGACCATCGGCGAACAGCAGACCGGGCTTGAGGGCTCCGAAGGTGACCGTGCGCGCCGCTACCGACGGGCTGCCGCACGCCACGCCCGTGAGGCCGTCCAGTCCTGACGGCAGGTCCACGGCCAGCACCGGGACGCTGCCGGTGGGTGCCACGTACGGGCGACCCAGGCCGGTGCCGTATGCGGCATCCACCACCAGGTGGATGGGCGGCATGCCGTCGGCCGGCAGCGAGGCGGGCGCCTCGGTGGCGTCCAGCACGATGGTCCGGACACCCCGACGCCTCAGGCGTGCAGCCGCCACACGTCCGTCGGCACCGTTGGAACCCCTACCGGCCACCACGACGACCCGCCGTCCGTAGGTCCCGCCCAGGAGGTCGATGGCGCTGCGCGCCACGGCGCCACCCGCCCTCTCCACCAGCACCTCGAACGGCTCAGGGGCAGCTTCGTCGACGACAGCCATCTCCTCGGGCGTGACGATCGGGATCATCGGAGTGTGACCCGTCCACGCCTCACAGCGCCACGACCGTGGCCTGGGCCAGGGTCGAGGTGTGGCTCATGGTCACCAGCCAACGCCGCACCCCGGCCTCTCTGGCGACCTCGGCCGCCGCACCGTGGAGTACCAGCCGGGGCGGGCCCAGGCCATCGCGCACCACCTCGATGTCGTACATGGGCATGCCACCCAGACCCAGGCCGAGTGCCTTCAGGGCGGCCTCCTTGGCGGCGAAGCGCACTGCATAGCGGCCGGCCGGGTCCACGTGGGAATCGGAGTAGGACCGTTCATCGGGACGGAACAGCCGGTCCCGCAGCGACGGCGTACGCGACAACGACCGGCGGAAACGGTCGATGTCGACCAGGTCCACCCCGATCCCGATCATCCACCAGGTCCCGTCATCCGCCCGTCAGCCCCGCAACCTGTCAGCAATGGTCTGCACCGGTTCGGTCAACAGGTCGACGATTCTCAGCTCCGCAAGGAGGTCGTCGCTCAGGTCGGGCTCCGTCTCGCACACCGCGTCCCGCACGGCTCCGTAGCGGTTGTCGTAACCCTGCAGAACGCCACGCAGGACGTCGGGCGACAGCCTGTCCCGCAGGACCACGTGCAGCAGCGTGATGCCCACGGACTCCCGGTCCTTGACCTCGGGGACCAGCACGATCGTCCGGCCGTCCCGGGCGCCCCGGGTGACCAGCACCTCGCGCTCCACGGCGACCCGGTGCTTGGTGCCGCGCAGCGTGGGATCCCGGTCGGTGCGCGACGGGATCCCGACAGACACGCCACCGCGATCCACGATCGCCACCGTGGGAACCTGGCCGTTCGGCCCGTCCACCCGGTAGCGGGTGAAGCCCACCACCTCGGCCACGGCCGGGTCCAGGGCCACCAGGACCCGCAGGGTGCGATAGCTGAGGGAGTCCCGCGGGGCACCCGATGCCAGCACCTCACGGGCCAGACGGGCCTCGAAGAGGGTCTCGTCGGTGCGCGAGATGCCCACGGTGACTGTCTTGGCCTGGTGCTTGATGGCATCGATCGGACGTGTCAACTCCTCGATGGCCACCGTCAGCGACGCTGCCAGGCCATCCAGGACCAGTGCCGGCGTGCCGACGCGGCCGAACTCCAACTGGTACGACTCCAGGGGCACGTCGCCCAGGGCGAACCGGAAGTGGGTGGAGAGGCGAACGGCGGTGGAGGCCTCGAGGTGGCCGTTCAGGCGGCCGCTCCGGAGCTCGTCGGCGAAGGCACCGGCGGCGGCCCTGAGGTCCAGGTACAGCGGACCGTCAACGGGCGCATCGGCTCCCGTGGTGCCGGACTGGCGCCGCTGCGCCTCCCCCTCGATGGCTGCATGAGCCATCCGGAGGGGACGAGCCTGGGCATCGATGGCCCGGGCCGCCTCGTACCCGAACAGGTGGCCGACCATCGTGGAGAGCACGAAGGAGAGGCCGGGATGCACACGCGGAACGGTGATCACGTCCAGGACATCCGTGAACCGTGAGGAACCGGCGTCCGCTATGACCACGGGCGCAGCCTTGTGCGCACGGTAGATGGCCACCTCCTTGGAGATGTCGTCAGCCGTGGAGCCCACCAGGCCGGTGGCGCAGACCAGGATCATCGGCTCGGCCGACAGGTCGATGTGCTTCTTGTCCTCGGTGGCATCCGCCGGTATCGACTTGTAGCAGAGCTCCGAGAGCTTGATCCGGACCTCCCGGGCCGCGACCAGGTTCGGACCGCTGCCCACGACGGCCCAGTACCTGCGCGACGGGGCGTGCCTGTCGGCGATCTCGGCGATCCGGTCGCGCATGGCCAACACCTCGACCATGGCGTCGGGCAGGTCCGCCAGGCCCGCCAGCAGCCCGGACCGGTCGGGCGACCCCGGCAGCCCGGCTGCGTCCGCCACCGCCACGGCCAGGAGCATCCCGGCCACCACCTGGGCGTAGAAGGCCTTGGTCGAGGCGACGCTCATCTCCACGTCCCGCCCATCGGACGTGTACAGGACGCCATCGGAACGATCCACCAGGTCGCTGTTGCGGCGGTTCACGATCGCAATCACACGGGCGCCGCGGGACCGCACCAGGTCCACGGTCCGGTTCGTGTCCGTGGTGGTCCCCGACTGGCTGATCGCCACGACCAGGACGTCGGACATGTCCGGCGAGAGCCCGAACCCGGACAGCTCGGTGGCCGGCACGGCCTCCACCAGCATGGGCGACCCGACCAGCTCCGCCCTCAGAGACCCGGCAACCGCCTGCGCCGCCACGGCTGCGGTCCCCTGGCCGATCACCAGCAAGCTACGTACGACTCCCGATGCGAGATCGGCCCGTAGCCCGGCGCCGAGGGCCGCCTCGCCCAACCGGACCTGGAACCCTGCATCCACGTCGCCCGAGAGGCGCCCCCGGAGGGTCGACCGGACCGACCCGGGCGACTCCCCGATCTCCTTCAGGAGGAAGTGGGGGTGATCGCCCCTGTCGATGTCACGTGTGGTGATCTCGGCCCGGATCAGGTCGTCCGCCCCGACCGGAAGGTCGCGGCCGTCATAGGAGTACCGGCTGATCCCCTCCACGGTTCCAGCCAGGGCGGAGTCCAACTCCACGATCTGTCCCCTGCTGGCTCCCGGATCGTCGGGATCGGCAGGCGTCTCGCCATCCATCCTGAGGAAGTCGCTGGTCATCTCCACCACCCCGTACGGCTCGCTGGCCACCACGAAGGCGTCCTCGGCGAGACCCACGTAGAGGCCCTGGCCACTGCCCCGCAGGGCCAGCATCAGGCGACCAGGTGCATCGCCGACCATTGCCCCGATGGCCAACGAGCCCTCGAAGGCGCTCACGGTCCGCCGGAACGCCTCACGGTGGTCATGGCCGGCCGCCAGATGGGTCGCACACAGCGCCGGCACCACCTTGGCGTCTGTCGTGATCTCGGCCACCACGCTGAGGCCCTCGGAGACGACCAGGTCGGCGTGGTTGTCCACGTCACCGTTCTGGACAGCCATGACCACGGGCATGGGACGACCGTCGGCACGCGTGGAATCCAACGGATGGGCGTTCGGTTCGGAGACGAGGCCCACGCTGGCCCAACGGGTGTGGCCCAGCAGTGACCCCTCCACGTCCGGCGCCGCCAGGGCCCGGGCCAACAGCTCATCGGTCGAGAGGGCCGCACGCAGGGCCGCCGTGTTGTCACCCAGCTCCCCGATCTCGGCCGCCACCTTGACGACGAACGCCAGGGCCCCACCCTCCAGGAGGCGGACGCTGCCGCTCCGGTGCAGCGGGTCCCGGAGGCGGGCCACGACCATCGGATCCGTCGGGTGGATGCCGTGGTTCCAGACGGTGACCTGGAGGCCGGCGGAATCCCGGCCCCTCACCTCGAGGCGGTCGATCGCGGAGAGCGCCTGCTGGGTCGAGAGCAGCACCGCCAGGCCTGCGTCGCTGGGCGCAGGTGAGGTGCTGCGAAGCGACGACACCCCGGCGTGGCTACCCAGGCGATCACGGGTCACCGCCCAGAGGGCGTCCCGGACGCGAACGAGGGCGGCGTTGTCCTCCTCCATGTGATCCGATCCCGCCAGGGCCTCGGCCACCATGTCGAGCAGTCCCGGGACCGGCGCCAGGACGGCCCTGATCCGACCAGCCAGGGCCGGGTCCGAGTCCAGGGCCATCAGCCCGGGCACCCCACCCAGCAGGTGGTCCACCACCTCCAGGGCATCGGCCGCCGCGGCCAGCGCCGAGGGCTCGCCATGGCCCAGGAGGGCCGCCGCCTCGGCCAGGGGCGCCAGCACCTCATCGGTTCCGGGAACGGCCCGGTCGGAGGGACGACGGAGGACCGCGATGATGCCGCACATGTCGTGGTCGCTGCCCTTTCATTTCAGCCACGTCGATCCGATGGCCGACGCGGCAACTCTAGGAATTCTAGGTGCTCAGGTCCGGTCAGCCCGCTCGACGGCCTCCACGAGGCGATCGGCCACCGCCAACGCCCTCTCCATGTCGAAGGCCTCCACCATCACCCGCACCACCGGCTCGGTCCCGGACGCACGCACCAGCACCCGGCCGACGTCACCCAACTCAGCGGCGGCCGTCGCCACCTCGGCGGCAACCAGCTCCACCAGCGCCTCGCCGTTTCCCGCCACAGGGACGGAATGGAGGACCTGGGGCGCCCTCACCATCAGCTCGGCCACCCGGTCGCCGAGGGTACGGCCGGCACGACACGCCGCGTCAAGGGCCTGTATGCCCGTCAGCAGGCCATCGCCCGTGGTCGCCAGGTCACGGAAGATCAGGTGCCCGGACTGCTCGCCACCCAGCGTCAGGCCATCGGCCTCCAGGGCCTCGAGGACGTACCGGTCGCCCACAGCCGTCTCCCGGACGGCAATGCCGTGATCGGCCAGCGCCCGCCGCAACCCCAGGTTCGCCATGACCGTCACCACCACCGTGGACCCGGGAAGGACGCCGCGCTGCTGGCGGTCCACCCCGACGACGGCCAGCAGGCCGTCACCGTCGATGAGGTTCCCGTCGTGGCCCACGGCCAGCACCCGGTCGCCATCGCCGTCGAAGGCCAGGCCGGCATCAGCGCCGATCGCAGTCACAGCGGCCTGGAGGGCGGCCGGCTGCGTCGACCCGCAGGCGTCGTTGATGTTGCGACCGTCGGGCTCGGAGTGGATCACCGTCACGTCGGCCCCGAGGCGCTCCAGCGCCGGGCCGGCGATCGCCGACGTGGCGCCGTTGGCGCAGTCCACCACTACAGCCAACCCCGCCAGGGCCGCTGGTCGGACCGATCCCACGACGGCATCCACCCAACGATGAACGGCGTCGGTGGATGGATCGTCCGACCACCTCTCCAACCCCGGGGAGCCCTCGAGTTCAGGTAGCGCATCCCAGGCCGCCTGGATGGCAGCCTGTTGGGCGTCGTCGAGCTTCAACCCGCCCGCCGAGAAGAGCTTCACCCCGTTGTCCCACCACGGGTTGTGCGAGGCCGTGACCATGGCCGCAGCTGCGCCCTCCAGAGCGGCGGCGTGGGCCACCGCCGGGGTCGGGACCACGCCCATCTGGACCACCTCCAGGCCGCCAGCGGCGAATCCCTCGGCAAGGGCCCGTGAGAGGCCCGGTCCGGACTCCCTGGTGTCGCGACCGAGGAACACCCGGTCGGAGTCGAGCAGGTCCGCCGCAGAGCGTCCCAGGGCGCGCACGACCGGATCCACGATCCTGGTTCCGGCCCGACCGCGGATGCCGTCGGTGCCGAATCGGAGGCCCGCTGGGGGAACCTCGGGTTCTGCCATGCTGGAGAGCGTAGGAGCCGGACCGGTGGTCCGACCTCCGCTCAGCGCTTGGAGTACTGTGGCGCCTTGCGGGCCTTGTGGAGTCCGTACTTCTTGGACTCCTTCTTGCGATCGTCACGCTTCAGGAGGCCGGCCAGCTTCAGGGCCGGACGGCGCTCCGGCTCCAGGGCCTCCAGCCCACGGGAGATGCCGAGTCGCAGGGCACCGGCCTGGCCGCTGATGCCGCCGCCGTGGAGGGTGGCATCGATGTCGTAGGCACCAACGGTGTCCGTGACCCGCAGCGGCTCCATGAACACCAGCCGGTGGGTCTCCGACGGGAAGTAGTCCTCGGCCGTACGGCCGTTCACGGTGACCGTGCCGGTTCCTTCACGAAGGCGCACACGGGCGACCGAACGCTTGCGACGGCCTGTGGCCTGGACGAGGGGGCTTGACATCGGAGACTCCTGGATCAGGCCCTCTGGGCCCGGGCGTTGTCGAGTGAAAGGGGCTGGGGCTGCTGGGCCGAATGCGGATGGTCCGCGCCGCGGTAGACCTTCAGCTTGGTGATCTGCTGACGACCCAGACGGTTCTTGGGGAGCATGCCCCTGATGGTCCGGCGGACGGCCTCTTCGGGCTTCGAGGCGAGGACCTCGCCGTAGAGGCGGGTGCGAAGACCGCCCGGGTAGCCGGAGTGGTCGTAGACGTGCTTGTCGGTCGCCTTGGCACCCGTCAGGACGACCTTGCCGGCGTTGATGATCACCACGTGGTCGCCGGTGTCCATGTGGGGGGTGAAGGTCGGCTTGTGCTTGCCGCGGAGGATCGCAGCCACCTCGGACGCCATGCGACCGAGGATGAGGCCCTCAGCGTCGACGACGTGCCATGCACGCTGGATCTCGCTGGCCTTGGGGGTGTACGTGGACACTGGAACCACCTGTTTCGTGGGGAGAACACTGGATACGGACCACGGTGGCCGGGTCGACCACCGGGGATCGGCGCTGGAATAAGGCGCGATCGAACCGGCGACCAAGGCTAGGGCCGACCACCCCCACCGGCAACCCGCCGCCGCCCGTAGGGACACCTGTCACCGTCGGAAGACTCAACCGTCCGGGAGGTGCCCATCGGCCGGGGTCGGGAACGCCTCCGGCGGATAGGCCACGGACCAGAACGTGAGACCACAGGGTGGGGCCGGCTCCCCGGATGCCCCACGATCACGGGCGGCGAGGATCCTCGGGATGGAGTCGACTGTGAGACGGCCACTGCCCACGTCCACGAGCGTCCCCACCATCGTCCTGACCATCTGGTGGCAGAAGGCCGATGCCGAGACCTCGAACTCCAACAGGGCGATCCCTGAGAGCCCGGGCTCGAGCCACCGCCAGGATGCCCCGGTGACGCGACGCACGAGGGTGGGCATCGTGCCGTCCGGTCGGAGTGTCGGCAGACGGCAGAACGAGGTGAAGTCGTGTAGGCCCACCAGCAGTGCGGCAGCGGCCTCCATGGCATCCACATCGAGTCGTCCCGGGACGTGCCACGCCAGCGCGGAGGTGAACGGATCGGCATCCGGACGGTTCAGGACCCGGTACCTGTAGGTACGGCCGATGGCGCTGAAGCGGGCGTCGAAGTCGTCCGCAGCCCGGTCCAGCATCGTGACCACCACCGACGGGCGGCACTGCCGGTTCACCGATCGACGGAGTCGGACCAGATCGGCTTCATCGGGTACGTCGAAGCTGATGACCTGGCCCACGGCGTGGACTCCGCGGTCGGTCCGGCCTGCACAGATCACCGAGACCGGGACCTTCAGGGCACGCGAGAGCGCGGCGTCAAGACTGGCGGCAACCGTGGGAACGCCGAGGTTGGCTGCGAAACCGTGAAAGGCAGCTCCGTCGTAGGCGACGACTCCCCGAACCCGCATTACGGGCGGGATCAGACCAGTTCGATGCGCGCCATCGGCGCGTTGTCGCCGGTACGGGGGCCCAGCTTCAGAATCCGGGTGTAGCCACCGTGGCGGTCGATGTAGCGAGGACCGATCACGTCGAACAACTGGGCAGCGGCCTCACGATCGCGGATGAACGACACCACCTGGCGGTGGTTGTGCAGCCCACCCTTCCTGGCCTTGGTGATCATCTTCTCGACGATGGGACGCAGCGCCTTGGCCTTGGCCTCGGTGGTCGTGATCGCCTCGGCGAGGATGAGCGATGAGACCAGGTTGGCCATCATCGACTTCTGGTGGGCGGAGCTGCCGCCGAAGCGACGGCCCCTCTTCGGGGTTGCAGGCATGGCGTCAGTCCCGGACCCTGAGTGTGAGACCGCGCTCGTCCAGCTTCTCGATTACCTCGTCGAGCGACTTCTGGCCGAAGTTGGTGACGGCCAGCAGGTCGTCTTCGGTCTTCTCCAGCAACTGGCCGATGGTGTCGACCTGCGCCCGCTTGAGGCAGTTGCGGGGCCGCTCGGAAAGGTCCAGGTCCTCGATCGGCATGTCCAGATCCGGTGAGCTTCCGCCCACCTCCTCGGGCTCGCCCAGCTCCAGGCCACGGGCATCGTCGCTCATGTCCTCAACCAGCTGCACCAGGGTACGCAGGGTGGCGCCGGCCGAGGCCAGGGCGTCGCGGGGGGTGAGCGAACCATCGGTGGTGATGTCCAGGACCAGGCGGTCCATGTCCTGGGCCTGACCCACGGAGACCGGCTCCACATTGATCGACACACGGCGCACGGGCGAGAAGAGGGCATCCAAGGGGATGACGCCGATGGCGCCCTCGCCGCCGGTCCGGTCGGACCCGAGGTAGCCACGGCCGACCTCCACGGTCAGCTCGAGTGCCAGACGGCCCTTGGAGGTCACGGTCGCCAGGTGCAGGCCGGGGTTCAGGACCTCGACCTGTTCGTTGGACTCCAGCACCGATGCGGTGACATCGGCGGCGCCACGCACGTCCACCCTGAGGGTCACCGGCTCGTCGCTGTGGCAACGCAGCTCCACGTCCTTCAGGCTCAGGACGATGTCGGTCACGTCCTCCACGACCCCGGCGATGGTGGAGAACTCGTGAAGGGCATCGTCGAACTTGATCTGGGTGATGGCTGCGCCCGGGATGGACGAGAGCAGGGTCCGGCGGAGCGAGTTGCCGAGGGTGTGCCCGAAGCCCGGCTCGAGTGGGCCTATCGAGAACTGCTGACGATTGCCATCGGCATCATTCACTGCTTCGATGGTCGGTCGCTGAATTACCAGCATGAGGTGTCCTTCTTGGGTGTTATTGAGACTTGTGGGTACGGGTTCCGGCGCCTGGGCCGGGGACTACTTGGAGTAGAGCTCGACTATGAGCTGCTCGCGGACCGGGATGTCGATCTGGTCGCGTACCGGCAGCTCGCGGACAGTCACCTCGTGGCCGTTGTCGCCCATCTCCAGCCAAGCCGGCGACTGACGATCCAGCACGTCGATGTTCCACTGGACGACGACCATCTTGCGGGCCTTGGCACGCAGCGAAACGACCTCGCCCTTCTTGCAGCGGTAGCTGGGTATGTCCACCCGGCTGCCGTTGACGTCCACGTGGCCGTGGTTGACGAGCTGGCGGGCCTGGGCCCGGGTGGCGGCCATGCCGGCCCGGTAGACCACGTTGTCGAGGCGAAGCTCCAGGAAGCGGAGCATGTTCTCGCCAGTCACGCCCTGGCGACGGTTCGCCTCCTCGTAGAGGCGACGGAACTGCCTCTCGGTGAGACCGTATGAGAAGCGGGCCTTCTGCTTCTCCTGGAGCTGCAGCAGGTACTCGGACGGGTTGCCCCGACGCCGGGTACGACCATGCTCCCCGGGAGGATAGGGACGCTTGTCCAGCGCCACCATCTCACCCTTGGTGCCGAAGATGTTGATGCCGAGGCGCCGGGAGACCCGGGCCTTGGGGCCGGTGTAACGAGACATCTCAGACCCTCCGTCGCTTGGGCGGTCGACAGCCGTTGTGGGGAATGGGGGTGACGTCCTTGATACCGGTCACCTCGATGCCCGTGTTCTGGATGGTTCGGATGGCGGTCTCCCGACCGGAACCCGGGCCCCGTACCACGACGTCCACCTTGCGGATGCCGTGCTCCATGGCCTTGCGGGCGCACTGCTCGGCTGCCATCTGGGCGGCGAAGGGGGTCGACTTGCGGGAACCCTTGAAGCCGACGTTGCCGGCCGATGCCCAGGCCAGCGTGTTCCCACCCTGGTCGGTGATGGTGATGATCGTGTTGTTGAAGGAACTCTTGATGTGCGCCACGCCGTGCGGGACATTCTTGCGTTCCTTCTTGCGGGGGCGTCGGCCCCCAGCGGACGGCTTGGCCATTACTTGGTGACCTGCTTCTTGTTGGCGACCGTCTTACGCGGTCCCTTGCGGGTGCGGGCGTTCGTATGGGTGCGCTGGCCCCGTACCGGAAGGCCACGGCGATGCCGCAGACCCTGGTAGCAGCCGATGTCCATCTTCCGCTTGATGTTCTGGGAGACCTCACGACGGAGGTCGCCCTCGACCTTGAACTGCTGGTCGATGAAGGAGCGGATGGATATGACCTCATCGTCGGTGAGGTCACGCACCCGGGTGGCGGGATCCACGCCGGTGGCCTCGCAGACGTTCGCCGCGGAGGTGCGGCCGATGCCATGGATGTAGGTCAACGAGATCAGCACCCGCTTCTCGCGGGGGACGTCGACTCCTGAGATACGTGCCATTCCTGAGTTCCTCTAGCCCTGACGCTGCTTGTGACGGGGGTTCGTGCAGATGACCTGCACGCGACCGTGGCGCCGGATCACCCGGCACTTCTCACAGATTCGCTTAACGCTTGTTCGGACCTTCATGTTGTTCTTTCTGGTGTCCCAGCCACTCGTAGCGTGCTACTTGTAGCGGTAGGTGATCCGACCCCGCTTGAGGTCGTACGGGGTGAGCTCCACCTGGACGCGGTCACCCGGGAGTATCCGGATGTAGTGCATCCGCATCTTGCCGGAGATGTGGGCCAGAACGTTGTGGCCATTCTCCAACTCGACCCGGAACATGGCGTTGGGCAGGGGTTCCAGAACCTTGCCCTCCATCACGATCGCGTCTTCTTTGGGCTTCTGCAGTGTGATGCTCCTGATAGTCACGTACTGGATTCCGGAATAAATTCTCCGGGGCCTGAGGTCCGACGCCGTGGGCGGAGACCCGGCACAGGCCAGTGGAGAACGCTATCGCCGCCCCTCGTGTGGTCCAACACGCGAGGGCCGGAGCGACCGACAAAACCGCAGGTCACGACGCGTCCAAGAGGCTCAGACGGGCATCGATCACCGTCGAGAGGCGACCGAACACCACGTCCTCGTCGCCTATGCCGTCGACTACGTCCAACAGCCCCCGGTCGGCGAACCAGACCAGCAGGGGAGCGGTCTCGGCCTCGTACAGGTCGAGTCGACGCCTGATCGCCTCCTCGGTGTCATCGGCCCGGCCCCGGGCCAGCATGCGGGCCGTGACCTCGTCCACGGGAACGTCCAGGTTCACCGCCCCGTCCAGGGTCGTGCCGGCCTCGGCCAGGAATCCCTCCATGGCGGCCGCCTGGTCGGGCGTACGGGGATAGCCGTCAAGGAGGAAGCCGTGCTCGGCCACGTCGGGCTGGGCCAGTCGCTCCGCCACGATCCCGTTGATGAGGTCGTCGCCCACGAGGTCACCGGCGTCCATCAGGGCACCGGCCCGGCGACCCAACTCGGTACCGGCGGCCACCGCCGTACGCAGCATGTCGCCGGTGGAGACGTGGACGGGGTTGTAGGCCTCGACCAGACGGGCTGCCTGGGTTCCCTTGCCCGACCCCTGGCGGCCGAGGATCACCAGATGCACCGCTGCCATGGCTACTTGAGGAAGCCCTCGTAGTTGCGCATCGTCAACTGGGAATCGACCTGCTTCATCGTCTCGAGCGAGACACCGGCAGCGATCAGGATCGAGATGCCGATGAAGCCGAACCCGGCAGCGCCCCCCGAGCCGACGCCGGCGCTGGTATCCAGGAAGACGTTGACGAGGATCGATGGGATCAGTGCCACGCCGGCGATGAAGAGGGCGCCGGGCAGGGTGATGCGAGCCAGGATCTTGGCCAGGTAGCGCTCGGTCTGGTAGCCGGGACGGATGCCGGGCACGAACCCACCCTGCTTGCGGATGGTGTCGGCCTGCTTCACCGGGTCGAAGGTGATCGCCGTGTAGAAGTACGCGAAGCCCACGATCAGGAGGCCTGTGATCGTGAAGTAGAAGACGTTGTCCGGCTGGGCCAGGTTGTCGTCGATCCAACGGCGGAAGCCATCCCACGGGAGGGCTGCGGCGATCAGCACCGGCAGGTAGAGAACCGACGAGGCGAAGATGATCGGGATCACGCCCGACTGGTTCACCTTCAGGGGGATGTAGGTGTTCTGGCCGCCGTACATCCGACGCCCGACCACCCGCTTGGCGAACTGCACCGGAATGCGGCGCTGGCCCTGCTCCACGAACACGATCGCGGTCACCAGGCCGACCAGGACGGCCAGCACGATGGACAGGGCCACGGTGCCGTTCTCCGCCTGGATCAGGGATCCCTGGGCCGGGAAGCCGCTCACGATGGAGATCATGATCAGCAGCGACATGCCGTTGCCGATCCCCTTCTGGGTGATGAGCTCGCCTATCCACATGAGGAGGGCGGTGCCGGCTGTGAGGGTCAGCACGACCACGCTCACGGTGCCGATGTGGAAGTCGGGAAGCAGGTTGGCTCCGGACTGTCCCGAGATCGAGTTGCCCCGGTCATTGAAGAGGAAGGCGAAGCTGGTGGACTGGATGACGGCGATCACAACCGTCAGGTAACGGGTCCACTGGGTGATCTTGCGCTGTCCGACGGCCCCCTGCTGCTGCCACTGCTCGATGCGCGGTACGACCACGCCGAGCACCTGCATGATGATCGACGCCGTGATGTAGGGCATGACGCCCAGGGCGAACACGGCGAAGCTGGTCAGCGAACCACCGGAGAAGAGCTGGAGGAACGCCAGCACGCCACCCTGGTCGGCACGATCGCGCAGCAACTGCACCTGCTCCACGTCGATCCCCGGGGCGGGCATGAACGCACCGATCCGGTAGAGCAGGATCATGGCGAGGGTGAAGACGATCCGCTTGCGCAGATCGGCCACCCTGAACATGTTCAGCATGCTGGAGAGCACGTGGACTCCTGTCGATCGTCTGGGGGTCAGGTACCGGTCGGGTTCTGACCGGTCAGCGGTTCATCAGGGCGTTGCCGGATGCGGGCGGACGTACCGCGAACGGCAGCGGCAGCTTTTCCATGCTGCCGCCGGCGGCGGTGATGGCAGCCTCGGCCGATGCCGAGAAGGCATGCGCCCTGACGGTCACCGCACGGGTCAGGACACCGCGGCCCAGCACCTTCACCAGTGACTTCTTGCCGACCAGGCCCTTGGCGTACAGGGCCTCGGGCGAGACCTCGTCCAGCCCACAGGCTTCGAGGGTGTCGAGGTTCACGGCCTGGTACTCCACGCGGAACGGGTTCTTGAAGCCCTTCAGCTTCGGGATGCGCTGGAGAAGTGGCATCTGGCCACCCTCGAAGCCGACCCGGACGGTGTTGCGGGCCCGCTGGCCCTTCATGCCACGGCCAGCGGTCTTGGCGCCCTTGCCACCGATGCCGCGGGCGACGCGCTTGGACCGCTTCCTGGACCCCGGTGCCGGCTGTAGATCGTGGACCTTCATATCAATCGACCTCCTTGACCTCGACCAGGTGCGGGACCCGGGCGATCATGCCCCTGATCTCGCCGCGGTCGGGCAGGGTGTTGCTGCGACCGATGCGTCCCAGACCGAGGGCGCGGAGCGTTCCGCGTGCCTTGGGCTTGGCGCCGATGCCGCTACGGACCTGTGTGACGATGAGCTGTGCCATCTCACTCACCATCCGAACCGCTGGAAGCGCCGACACCGGCTTCGGTGCGACGGTATGCCTCCAGCAGGGCGGCCGGTACGAACTCCTCCGCATCCAGGCCGCGGAGCCGGGCGATCTCGTCGGGACGCCGAAGTGCCTTCAGGCCGGCGACGGTGGCGCGGGCCACGTTGATGTGGTTCGCAGAACCCTGTGACTTGCAGAGGATGTCGTGGACACCGGCCTCTTCCAGGATGGCGCGGGCGGCTCCGCCGGCGATCACCCCGGTACCGGGAGCGGCGGGTCGCAGCATCACACGACCAGCACCTGCGACCCCCATCACGGGGTGGATGATCGTGGAACCGGTCAGCGGCACGCTGAACAGGTTGCGCTTGGCCTCCTCGGTCCCCTTCTGGATCGCCAGGGGGACCTCCTTGGCCTTGCCGTAGCCCAGGCCGACACGACCTGCACCGTCACCGATCACCACCAGGGCGGTGAACGAGAACCTGCGGCCGCCCTTGACCACCTTGGCCACGCGGTTGATGTGGATTACGCGGGACTCCCTGAGGGATGCCTCGTCGTTCCTGTTCGGTGCCATCAGAACTCCAATCCGGCGTCACGGGCGGCATCGGCGAGCGCCGCTACCCGTCCGTGGTACTTGTAGCCACCGCGGTCGAACACCACGGCGGCGATCCCGGTGTCACGGGCACGCTCGGCCACGAGACGACCGACCTCGGTCGCTGCGGCCACCCCGGTGACCCCATCAGCGACACCAGCCTGCTGCGTTGATACCGCTGCGACCGTCCTTCCGGCCTGGTCGTCGATGACCTGGGCCGTGATGTGACGGGCAGAACGGAACACCACCAGACGGGGCCGCGTGGCGGTCCCCTGGACCGACTTGCGGACCCGACGGTGACGGCGCTGACGCGCCCTGGAACGATCTACCTTGCTCACTTCGCAGCCTTTCCGGCCTTGCGGACCACGTGTTCGCCGAGGTAGCGCACGCCCTTGCCCTTGTAGGGCTCGGGCTTGCGGAGCGCCCGGATGTCAGCGGCCACCTGGCCGACGACCTGCTTGTCGGGGCCGGACACGATGATGCGTGTGGGCTCGGGAACGTCGAAGGAGATTCCCGCCGGCGCCTTGACCTCGATCGAGTGGCTGAAGCCGAGCTGCATCTCGAGGACATCCGTGCCCTTTGCGATGCAGCGGTAGCCGATGCCGATGATCTGGAGTTCCTTGGCGAAGCCCTCGGACACACCCAGGACCATGTTGTTCACCAACGACCGTGTCAGGCCGTGCATCGCCCGGTTGCGGCGCTCGTCATTCGGACGCTCGACGACGATCTCCTCGCCATCCCGACGCACGGTGATCTCGCCACCGACCTGGAGGTCGAGGGACCCCTTGGGGCCCTTGACGCTGACCTGCCGGCCGTCGATGGAAACCTCGACACCCGATGGCACCGTGATCGGTGCCCTTCCGATTCTGGACATGTGCTGTCTCCCCTACCAGACGTAGCAGAGGACCTCGCCGCCGATTCTCCGGCGGCGAGCCTCACGGTCGCTCATCAGCCCACGGCTGGTCGAGATCACGGCTACACCGAGACCACCCAGTACCCGCGGGATCGTGTTGGAAGCGCTATAGATGCGCAGGCCGGGCTTGGAAACCCGCTTCACACCGCTGATGACGCGCTCCCTGTCTGCGGAGTACTTCATCTCGATGGTCAGCACCTTGCCGGGGCCGGTGGCCGAGTCGGACACCGCGTAGTCGCGGATGTAGCCCTCGCTCTTGAGGATGTCGGCCAGCGCGATCTTCTGCTTGGACGATGGCATCTTCACGCCATCGTGCATCGCCTGGTTGGCGTTGCGGATACGCGTCAGCATGTCAGCGACGGGATCGGTCATTGTCATCTCAGATCCTCCTCACCAGCTCGACTTCTTGAGCCCGGGGATCTCTCCCGCGTGGACCATGCTCCGAAGGCAGATACGACAGAGGTTGAAGGCGCGGTAGACCGAACGCGGGCGGCCGCAACGGCGGCAACGCGTGTAGGCCCGAACCTTGAACTTCGGGGTCTTCTGCTGCTTGTTGACCAGCGCTTTCTTGGCCACTACTGCCCTTCCTTCCGGAATGGGAACTTGAACGCAGCGAGCAGTGCACGCCCACTTGCGTCGTCGGATGCGGACGTCACGAGCGTGATGTCCATTCCCCGGGTCCGATCGACCTTGTCGTAGTCGACCTCCGGGAAGATGAGCTGCTCGGTCACGCCGAACGTGTAGTTCCCGTTGCCGTCGAACGACCGGGGGTTGAGGCCCCGAAAGTCGCGGATCCGGGGGATCGCCAGCGTGATCAGGCGATCCAGGAACTCGTACATGCGGTCACCACGGAGGGTCACCTTGGCCCCGATGGCCTGGCCCTCACGGAGCTTGAAGTTCGAGATGGAGGTCCGGGCCCGGGTGATGATGGGCTTCTGGCCGGTGATGGCCTCCAGGTCGCTCACAGCTCCATCCAGGAGCTTGGCCTGCTGGGCGGCGTCGCCGACGCCCATGTTGACCACGATCTTCTCCAGACGCGGAACCTGCATCACGTTGGCCAGGCCCAGCTCTTCCTGCAGCGCACCACGGAGTTCGGCCGAGTAGAGCTCACGCAGTCGCACGCTCGCCGTCATGGTGTCAGCCATCCAGATCCACCCCCGTCCGCCTGCAGATCCGGACCTTGTCGCCGGCATCGTTGAACCGGTACCCGACGCGGGTGGGCCGACCATCCGAGGGGCTCAGCACGGCGACGTTCGAGACGTCCAGCGGCATGGCCTTGTCGATGATGCCGCCCTGCATGGTGGCGCTGGTCGACTTCTGGTGGCGCTTGGCGATGTTCACGCCTTCCACGATCACCTTCCTGTCCGCAGGGATGGCCCGGCTGACCTTGCCCTCCCTGCCCCTGTCCTTGCCCGCCAGGATGCGGACCTTGTCACCCTTCCTGATCTTCATCTCAAAGCACCTCCGGGGCGAGCGAGACGATCCGCATGAACTTGTGGTCCCGCAACTCACGCCCCACGGGGCCGAAGATGCGGGTGCCACGCGGCTGGTCCTGGTCGTTGATGAGTACCGCGGCGTTCTCGTCGAAACGGATGTACGAGCCATCGGGACGGCGGCAGGCCTTCTTGGTACGGACGACGACGCACTTGACGACCTCGCCCTTCTTGACTGCTGCACCCGGGTTGGCGACCTTGACCGTGGCGACGAAGACGTCGCCGATCGAGGCGTAGCGGCGCTTCGAGCCGCCCAGCACCTTGATGCACAGCACCTCGCGGGCGCCCGAGTTGTCTGCGATCTTGAGACGGGTCTCCTGCTGGATCATTACTTCGCCCTCTCGAGGATCTCGAGCAGGCGCCAGCGCTTCAGCTTGGACAGCGGGCGGGTCTCCTGGACACGCACGCGGTCTCCCACGTTCATCTGGTTCTCCTCGTCATGGACGTGGAGGCGCTTGGTCCGCTGCACGGTCTTGGCGTAGCGACGGTGCCGCACGCGGTCGACCGTCTCCACAACTGCCGTCTTGTCCTGGACATCGGACACCACGACGCCCTCACGCACCTTGCGGCGGTTCGGACGTTCGGTCGTCGCTTCGTTCGTATCGGCCATCAGTCGGCCACCTCCTCGCCGGCGGCCTCAAGGGCCTCGGCGGCGTCGATCTCACGGGCCCGCAGCTCTGTCAGCACGCGGGCGACCTCCTTCTTGACCCGACCCATCCGGGCGTGGTTCTCCAACTGGCCGGTGACCAGCTGGAAGCGGAGGTTGAACAGTTCTTCCTTGGCATCGCCGAGCCGCTCCCGCAGGTCGGTGTCGCCGAGGTCGGCGAGGGACTTGTTCTTCGCCATGGCTAGAAGCCCTCCTCACGGACGATGAAGCGAGCCTTGATCGGCAGCTTCTGGATGGCACGGTCGAGGGCCTCACGGGCAACGACCGCGTCGTGGTAGGACAGCTCGAAAAGCACCCGACCCGGCTTGACCACGGCCACCCACTTCTCGGGGTTGCCCTTGCCTGATCCCATACGGGTCTCAGCCGGCTTCTCGGTGACGGGCTTGTCGGGGAAGACGTTGATCCAGACCTTGCCACCACGCTTGATGTGACGGGTCATGGCGATACGGGCAGCCTCGATCTGACGAGCGGTGATCCAGCCCGGCTCGAGGGCCTGGATGCCGTACTCGCCGAACGTGATCTCGGTCTGTCCCTTGGAGTTGCCCTTCAGCCGCCCGCGATGCTGCTTGCGATGGCGGACCTTCTTCGGCATCAGCACGGTCAGTCACCATCCCCGCCGCGGAAGTGCGGCGTCTCATGGGCCTCACGCGTGGAAGCCTCGATGGCCTCCTCCTCAGCCAGGAGCTTCTCGAACGCGGCGTCGCCCTCCTTGACCAGCGGAGCCGGATCGGCTTCGACCGTGGTCGTCTGGGCGTCGGTCGACTGCACGACCTCGGTGGCCTCGGTGCGCCGCCGTGCTGCGGCCGACGAGACGACGGTGCGGAGCTTGGTCTGCCCTGACGTCTCGCCCACCGCCATGGCGGCCTCCTTGGAGATCTTGTCCTCCATCACGCTCTTGTAGGGCAGGATGTCGCCCCGGTAGATCCAGACCTTCACGCCGATGCGGCCGTAGGTGGTCCGGGACTCACGGAAGCCGTAGTCGATGTCGGCCCTGAGCGTGTGCAACGGCACACGGCCCTCGCGGTACCACTCGGTCCTGGACATCTCGGCTCCACCCAGACGCCCCGAGCACTGGACCCGGATACCGAGGGCACCGGCCTTCTGGGCGTTCTGGACAGCGCGCTTCATGGCCCGCCGGAAGGCGACACGACCAGCCAACTGGTCGGCCACGCCCTGGGCGATCAGCGCCGCGTCGAGCTCCGGCTCCTTGATCTCCTGGATGTTCAGCTGGACTGCGTTGTTGCCGGTGATCTGGCCCAGGCCGGCCCGCAGACGGTCGGCCTCGCTTCCCTTCCGGCCGATGACGATCCCCGGTCGAGCGGTGTGCACATCGACGCGGACCTTGTCACGGGTGCGCTCGACCTCCACGCGGCTGATCGCAGCGTGGGGCAGTTCGGTCATGAGGTAGTCGCGGACCTTCCAGTCCTGGAGCAGCCAGTCGGAGTACTCCTTCCGTGTGGCGAACCACCGTGACTTCCAGTCGGTGGTGATACCCAGGCGGAAGCCGTACGGATTGACCTTCTGGCCCATCAGTTGGCCTCTTTCTCAGCGTCGTCAGCCGACTCGTCGGCTTCGTCCATGTCGGTGGCGTCTTCGGCCACCGACCCATCGACCCCATCTGAGGCCTCAGCGGTGTCAGGCTCCGCTGCCGTCTTCGAGTCTTCGGAGCTCACGGCGTCCGCCGCTACCTCGTCGTGGTCGTGGTCATGCGCAGCCTCTTCAGCAGCGGCCTCTTCAGCCGCAGCCTCTTCAGCAGCGGCCGCCCGGCTCCGCTCGACGCGCTGGCGTCGGGCCTCCGCGGCATGTGCGCTGGACCCGACCCGACCCTTGGCGGCATCGCGCTCGCGCATGGTCTCGAGCGTGGCCTCGTCGTACCTCGTCACGATGATCGTGATGTGACAGGTCCGCTTGTTGATGCGGGTGGCACGTCCACGTGCACGCGGCCGCCAACGCTTCAGCGTCGGACCCTCGTCGGCGTAGCAGGTGGAGATGAAGAGCTCCTCGGCCGGGATCCCGTCGTTGTTCTCGGCATTGGCCACGGCCGATTCGAGCAGCTTGCCGACCACGTCGGACACGGAACGCTCGGAGAACGCCAGGATCTCGGCGGCCCGCCCGTATGACTCGCCGCGAACGAGGTTGAGCAGCTCGCGTGCCTTGGAGGCCGACACCCGGACGTACCGGACGACTGCCCTGGTCCCCGGACGTTCATTGGTCTTGGTGGCGACCATCAGCGATTGCCGCCCTTCTCCTGGCCGGCGTGGGACCGGAAGGTGCGCGTCGGGGCGAACTCTCCCAGCTTGTGGCCGACCATCGACTCGGTCACGTACACAGGCACGTGCTTGCGACCGTCGTGGACACCGATCGTGTGGCCGACCATGTCGGGCACGATGGTGGACCTGCGGGACCAGGTCCTGATGACCCTCTTCTCGCCTGACGCGTTCAGGGCGTCCACCTTCTTGAGAAGATGGTCGTCCACGAACGGACCCTTCTTGAGACTCCTCGGCATCGCCGATTACCTCCGCGATCCGCGCCGACGACGGCGACGCACGATCAACTTGTCGGACTGCTTGCCCCGCTTACGGGTACGACCCTCGGGCTTGCCCCAGGGCGACACCGGATGGCGGCCACCGGACGTCTTGCCCTCCCCACCACCAAGTGGGTGGTCGACGGGGTTCATGACGACACCACGCGACTGGGGGCGAACGCCCTTCCAGCGGTTACGACCGGCCTTGCCGATCTTGGTGAGCTCGTGTTCCTGGTTGCCGACCTCGCCGACCGTTGCACGGCAGTCGAGGCGGATACGCCTCATCTCCGTGCTGGGAAGGCGCAGGGTGGCGTAGTCGCCCTCCTTGGCCACCAGCTGGATGCTGGAACCGGCGCTGCGGGCCATCTTGCCGCCAGCGCCGGGCTGCATCTCGACGTTGTGGACGACCGTTCCTACCGGGATGTAGCGCAGTGGCAGGGCGTTGCCGGCCTTGATCTCGCTGCCCTGACCGGACTGCAGGGTCTCGCCGACCTTCACGCCCTTCGGGGCGAGGATGTAGCGCTTCTCACCATCGTGGTAGTGCAGCAGCAGGATGCGGCAGTTGCGGTTCGGGTCGTACTCGAGGGCGGCGACCTTTGCCGGCACGCCGTCCTTGTTGCGCCGGAAGTCGATGACCCGGTACTGGCGCTTGTGGCCACCACCACGGTGGCGGGACGTCATGCGTCCGTAGTTGTTGCGACCACCGGTGCTGGTCTTCTTCTCGGTGAGCGACCGTTCAGGCCTGGTCTTCGTGATGTCCGAGAAGTCGGCGACGGTCTGGAACCGGCGGCCGGGACTGGTCGGCTTGCGCTTGCGCTGTGGCATGGGTCTAGACCTCGAACAACTCGATCGACTCACCCTCGACGAGGGTGACGTATGCCCGCTTGACGTCCGGGCGCTTGCCGAAGGTGGGCAGGCCACGGTTCCGCTTGCGCTTGCCCTCGCGGTTGAGGGTGTTCACCTTCAGGACCTTCACGTCGAAGATCGACTCGACGGCGTCGCGGATCTCGGGCTTTGAAGCCGACCTGGCGACCTCGAAGGTGTAGACGTGATCCTCCATGAGGGCGTAGGACTTCTCCGACACGACCGGCTTCACGATTACGTCACGGGCGTCCTTCACTCTTCCTCCTCCCCGCTGGGATCGGTGTCAACCTGGGCCGCAGGCTCCACCGGTGCCGGGGTGGCCGGCGCCGGTGTTGAGAAGGAGGGCAGGGTCGCACGGGTGAACACGATGTAGTCGCACACCAGGACGTCGTATGCGTTCAACTCGCCGGGTGACAGCACGTGCACCTCGGGCAGGTTGGCGAAGCTCTTCCAGGTGTTCTCGTCGCCACGCTCCGCCACGACCAGGGATCGTCCCTGCACACCGAGGGTGACCAGCGCCGCCATGGCGGCCTTCGTCCTGGGTACTTCGAAGTTCCAGTCGTCGACCACGACTACCCGACCCTCGGCTGCACGATCGCTCAGGGCCGAACGAAGGGCCAGGCGGATCATCTTCCTCGGGGTCTTCTGGGCGTAACTACGGGGCTTGGGGCCCAGGGCCACGCCACCACCACGCCACTGTGGCGAACGGATGGAGCCCTGGCGGGCACGACCGGTGCCCTTCTGGGCCCACGGCTTGGCACCGCCACCACGGGACTCGGCCCGCGTCAGCGTGCTCTGCGTACCCGACCGGCGGGCCGCCAACTGGGCGGTGACCACCTGGTGCATGACGGCGACGTTCGGCTGGATGCCGAACGTGTGCTCGTCCAACTCGACGGAGCCTGCCGCTGCGCCCATCGGGCTGAGAACGTCGATCTTCGCCATCACCGGGCTCCCTTCACGGCATCGCGGATCAGGACGGTCGCACCACGGCGGCCGGGCACCGAACCGCGGACCAGGAGCAGGTCACGCTCGACGTCGGCCTGCACGATCTCGAGGTTCAGCGTCGTCGTCTTCTGGTTTCCCATTCGACCCGGCATTTTCTTGCCCTTGAACACCCTCGAAGGGGTGGCGCACTGGCCGATGGCTCCGGGCTTGCGATGGACCTTGTGGGCTCCGTGCGAGGCGCGCTGGCCCTTGAAGCCGTGGCGCTTCATGACGCCTGCGAAGCCCTTGCCCTTGCTGACTGCGGTCACGTCGACGTGCCCCAGATCGGCCAGCGACTCCACCGTGATCTCCTGCCCGACCTCGTAGCCGTCGACGTCGTCCAGGCGCAGCTCGACGAGCCGATCCCCGGCGTCCACGCCACCGGCGGCGAAGTGGCCGGCCTCCGGGCGGTTCAACTTTGCGGCGTCCCTGTTGCCGTAGGTCACCTGAAGGGCGGTGTAGCCGTCCCGTTCGGTGGTCTTGATCTGCACGACGCGGTTGGGCGCTACACGCAGCACGGTGACAGGCAGGACCCGGTTGTCCTCGTCCCACACCTGTGTCATGCCGACCTTGATGCCGACGAGTGCCTTGTTGGCCATGATGGCTCCTGCGACTGGCGCCGGAGAACTCCCCCGGCGGCTGGCCCGTTGGTGGGCCGCTCACGCGAACGCTCCGCACAGGCATGGCCCGGCGGAGCGGTGATTCGGTTGTGCCGTTCGGTTCACCGGATCCCGTGGAACCCGGCGCCTAAACGGACGTCAGTTGGCGACCCCGGACCCTCCGGAGCACAGTGGACAACGATACGGCCGTTGGGGTGCAGCCACAACCATGAGGGTGTGATCCCGACCCTGTGGCTCGCGCCACGCTGCATCCCCATGACCTACAGGACCGACCGGTAGCGTCGCTCGGGTAGTGGGATCGCAGCCGTTCCCGCTACGCCGACCCATGACCAAGCAGGCTTCCGAGACGACGACCCTCCCACCGTGGGCGAGGCGGGCCGTCCTCAGCCTGCTCGTGGGCATCGCCGGCCTCTGGTACCTGCGTGGCGTCGTCTCGGCCCTGCGACCACTGCTCATGGTCCTGCTGGTGTCCCTGTTCCTATCGTTCGCCCTCGAACCGGCCGTGAACAGGCTGGAACGGCGCGGGATGCGCCGAGGCCCGGGCACGTTCCTGGTACTGGCCATCATGGTCGGCGCCCTCGGTGGCTTCGGCATCCAGGTCGGGAGCCTCCTGGCCGAACAGGTGACGGATTTCAGCGAGAACGTGCCCTCCTACCTCGCGGAGATCGATAGCTGGCTGGAGGACTCGTTCGGGATCGAGCACGCCACCGCCGACCTCAGGTCCGAATACGACTCCGGTGCCCTGGCGAAGCGCCTCAGCGAGGTGGCCGAGGACCTGGCGAGGTTCGGAACCACCGTAGTCAACGTCCTCTTCAACCTGTTCACCGTCGGCCTGTTCACGTTCTACCTGGTGGCCGAGGGTCCGAAGCTGCGCCGGATCATCTGTTCCTTCCTGCCTGAGCGACACCAACGCCACGTACTGGAAGTCTGGGACCTGGCCATAGAGAAGACCGGTGGCTACATCCTCTCCCGGAGCCTCCTGGCCCTGGCCTCGTCGTTGGTCCACTGGGCGGCGTTCGAGGCCATCGGACTGCCCTCGTCGCTGGCCCTCGCCCTCTGGGTCGGCGTCATGTCCCAGTTCGTGCCCGTGGTCGGTACCTACATCGCAGGCGCCCTCCCGCTGGTCATCGCACTGCTGGGCGACCCGACGGACGCCCTCTGGGTGATGGCGGCCGTGGCCGCCTACCAGCAGGTGGAGAACTACCTGCTGGCACCCAGGATCACCGCCCACACCATGCAGCTCCACGTGGCGGTCGCCTTCGGAGCGGTGATAGCCGGCTCAGCCGTACTGGGGGTGGTCGGTGCCCTGCTGGCCCTTCCCGCGGCGGCGACCATCCAGTCGGTGATTGCCGCCGAAGCGGAGCGCCACGAGGTGGTCGAGCACCTGATCGCCGAGAGCAGCCTCCGGCGGGGCCACGGCGAACGGCCGCCCTCCGACTGACCGCCGTGGGTTGAACGACCCCGTAACGAACGGGAGCGCCCCCGAGGGGGCGCTCCGTGGTTCATGTCGGCCTACGGCCGACCCTGCGAATTCAGACCTGCTGGATCTTGATCTCGATGTCCACACCAGCCGGGAGGTCGAGGCGCTGCAGCGAGTCGACCGTCTTGGGCGAGGGATTCAGGATGTCGAGCAGGCGCTTGTGGATGCGCATCTCGAAGTGCTCCCGGGAGTCCTTGTCCTTGAAGGGACCGCGGATGACCGTGTAGCGATGCTTCTCGGTCGGCAGCGGTATGGGTCCCCTGAGGTCGGCCTGGGTGCGTCGGACCGTCTCGACGATCTTCTTCGCCGACTGGTCTATGACCTGGTGGTCATAGGCCTTCAACCGGATCCGGATCCTCTGTCCTGCAGCCATCGTGTCCTACTACTTCAGGATCTTGGTGACAGCGCCGGCGCCCACCGTGCGGCCACCCTCACGGATGGCGAAGCGCAGGCCCTCGTCCATGGCGATCGGAGCGATGAGCTCGACCGTCATGGTCGTGTTGTCGCCGGGCATGCACATCTCGGTGCCCGCGGGCAACTCGATGTTCCCGGTCACGTCGGTGGTCCGGAAGTAGAACTGCGGGCGGTAGTTGGAGAAGAACGGCTTGTGCCGGCCACCCTCGGCCTTGGTCAGCACGTACACCTCGGCCTCGAAGTTGGTGTGCGGGGTGATCGAACCGGGCTTGGCGAGGACCTGGCCGCGCTGGACCTCGTCCTTGTCGATGCCGCGCAGCAGGGCGCCGATGTTGTCTCCGGCGCGCCCCTCGTCGAGGAGCTTGCGGAACATCTCGACACCGGTGCAGACCGTTTTCTGGGTGTCCTTGAGGCCGATGATCTCGATGCTGTCGCCCGTGTTGACGATGCCCTGCTCGACACGGCCGGTCACCACGGTGCCACGGCCGGTGATCGAGAAGACGTCCTCGATCGGCATGAGGAAGGGCTTGTCGACGTCGCGCTCGGGTGTCGGGATGTACTCGTCGACCTGGCTCATCAGGTCCACGATCTGATCGGCGGACTCGGCGTCACCCTCCAGGGCGTTCAGCGCAGAGACCCTCACGATCGGGGTGTCGTCGCCCGGGAACTCGTACTGGTCCAGGAGTTCGCGGACCTCCATCTCGACCAGCTCGAGGAGTTCCTCGTCGTCGACCATGTCGCACTTGTTGAGGGCGACGATGATCTTCGGTACGCCGACCTGGCGGGCCAGCAGGACGTGCTCCCGGGTCTGGGGCATCGGGCCGTCGGCGGCCGACACCACCAGGATCGCACCGTCCACCTGGGCGGCGCCGGTGATCATGTTCTTGATGTAGTCGGCGTGGCCCGGCATGTCGACGTGTGCGTAGTGCCGGTTCGGGGTCTCGTATTCGACGTGGCTCACGTTGATCGTGATGCCGCGCTCCCGCTCTTCGGGGGCCTTGTCGATGTCGTCGAACTCGGTGAACGAGGTCGAATCGGGATCACGATCCGAGAGGACCTTGGTGATCGCCGCGGTCAGAGTGGTCTTCCCGTGGTCGATGTGTCCCATCGTTCCCACGTTCACGTGGGGCTTGTTCCGCTCGAAGTGGGCCTTGGCCATTGCGCTGCTTCCTTGGGTTATTTTCAGAGTTTTCCGGACGGACTACTGGAGATCACTCACCGTGGATACGGCGGGTGATCTCCTCCTGTACCGACCCGGGGGTCTGCTGGTACGAGTCGAACTGCATGGTGTAGGTCGCACGACCCTGGGTCCGCGACCGGAGATCGGTAGCGTACCCGAACATCTCGGACAGTGGCACCTGTGCGCTGACTACCTGGTTGCCGCCACGGGCCTCCATCTGGCCCACCCGACCGCGCCGGGAGTTGAGGTCGCCGACCACGTCGCCCATGTAATTCTCGGGCGTGACGACCTCCACGGTCATCACAGGCTCGAGCAGGACGGGCTTCGCCATGCGCATCGCCTCCCGGAACCAGGCCTGGGCGGCGATCTTGAACGCCATCTCCGAGGAATCGACGTCATGCGACTTGCCGTCGTTCAGGCTCACCTTCAGGCCGAGGACCTGGAAGCCGGCCAACGGGCCGTTGGTGGTGGCCAGCTGGATGCCGGCGTCGACCGAGGGGATGTACTCCTTGGGGATGCGACCACCTCGCACGTTGTCCTCGAACAGGTAGGTGGACCCGTCCTCGGTATACGGCTCGAGGCTGGCCACGATCTCGGCGAACTGGCCCGAGCCGCCGGTCTGCTTCTTGTGGGTGTAGCGGTGGTTCAGGACCGCCTTCGTGATGGTCTCGCGGTATGCGACCTGCGGACGGCCCACGTTCGCATCCACCCGGAACTCTCGGAGCATGCGGTCGACCAGGACCTCCAGGTGGAGTTCGCCCATGCCGCCGATGATGGTCTGGCCCGTCTCCTCGTCACTACGGACGGTGAAGGTCGGGTCCTCCTCGGACAGGGCACCCAGGGCCTTGCCCATCTTGTCCTGGTCAGCCTTCGAGCGGGGCTCCACGGCGACGTGGATGACCGGCTCAGGGAACTCCAGCTGCTCCAGCACGATCGGGTGGCCGGGATCACAGAGGGTGTCGCCGGTCCGGGTGTTCTTCAGCCCGATGCCTGCCACGATGTCGCCGGTCCGCACCTCGTCACGATCTTCACGGTCGTTGGCGTGCATCTCGAGGATGCGGCCGATGCGCTCCTTGTTCCCGGTGCGGGTGTTCAGGACGGCGGAGCCCTTCTCGAGCAGGCCGCTGTACGCACGGAAGTAGATGAGCTTGCCGACGTGGGGGTCGGTCATGATCTTGAACGCAAGTGCGGAGAAGGGCGCATCGTCGTCGGGGTCACGCTGGACCGCATCACCCGTCCGGGGATGGACGCCCTCGACGGGAGGAAGGTCGACGGGCGACGGCAGGTAGTCCACGACAGCGTCCAGGAGGGTCTGCACGCCCTTGTTCTTGAAGGCGGACCCGGTCAGGATCGGCACGCAGAGGCCCGCCAGGGTGCCGGTGCGGACGGCGGAACGAACGTCGGCGGCGGTGATCTCCTCGTCGCCCACGAACTTCTCGAGGATGTTCTCATCGAACTCGGAGAGCACGTCGATCAGCCCGGCCCGGAACTCCTCGGCCTTCTCCACCAGGTCCTCGGGAATGTCCACGACGTCCCAGGTGGCACCCAGGTCCTCGCCCTGCCAGACGAGGGCGTTCATCTCGACCAGGTCCACGATGCCGACGAACTCGGACTCGGCACCGATGGGCAGCTGGACCACCGCCGTGTTGCAGCCGAGCCGATCCTGGATGGTGTCCAGCACGTAGTAGAAGTCGGCACCGGTGCGATCCATCTTGTTGATGAAGCACATCCGGGGCACCTGGTACTTGTCGGCCTGGCGCCACACCGTCTCGGTCTGGGGCTCCACCCCGGCCACGCCGTCGAACACGGCTACGGCTCCATCCAGCACCCGCAGCGAACGCTCCACCTCGACCGTGAAGTCCACATGGCCCGGCGTGTCGATGATGTTGATGCGGTGGTCCCGCCAGAAGCAGCTGGTGGCCGCGGAGGTGATGGTGATGCCCCGCTCCTGCTCCTGCTCCATCCAGTCCATGGTGGCAGCGCCGTCGTGGACCTCACCGATCTTGTAGTTGACACCGGTGTAGTAGAGGATCCGCTCGGTCGTAGTCGTCTTGCCCGCGTCGATATGGGCCATGATCCCGATGTTCCGGGTCCTCTGGAGTGAGTGTCGCTTTGCCATGGGATAACTCGTCGTTCGCTGTTCGTTCGGAATCGGTGTCGCTGGACTTTCCGGGCTGCAGGCTCGGGTCGGACTACCGAACCGGCCACAGGGGCTGGACGACAGGACCGACGAGCGCGGCTTGCTGGATCAGGTGGAGGGGTGCCCGGAGGGGCTGCTCACCAGCGGTAGTGGGCGAACGCCTTGTTGGCGTCGGCCATCTTGTGGAGGTCCTCACGGCGCTTGACCGAGGACCCGATGCCGTTGGAGGCATCCATGATCTCGTTGGCCAACCGTTCGGCCATCGTGCGCTCACGACGGTCACGGGAGTAGTTGACCAGCCAGCGCAGGGCGAGGGTGTTGGCCCGTCGGGGGCGAACCTCGACCGGCACCTGGTAGGTGGCACCACCCACACGGCGGCTCCGGACCTCCAACTGGGGACGGACGTTCTCGATCGCCCGCTTAAGCGTGCCGACCGGCTCGCTCGCGGTCTTTTCCTCAACCGTGGAGAGCGCCGCGTAGACGATGCGTTCGGCCGTCGAGCGCTTGCCGCGCTGCAGCACCTTGTTGACCAGCTGGGTAACCGCTGTGGACCGGTAGACGGGGTCCGGGATCATTTCACGACGTACGGCAGGGCCCTTGCGTGGCACGGTCAGCCTTCCTTCTTCGCGCCGTAACGGCTGCGAGCCTGGCGCCGCTGGCTGACGCCGGAGGTGTCCAGCGTTCCACGGATCACCTTGTAGCGGACGCCGGGCAGGTCCTTCACACGACCGCCACGCACGAGCACGATCGAGTGCTCCTGGAGGTTGTGACCCTCGCCCGGGATATAGGCCGTCACCTCGACACCGCTGGTGAGGCGGACACGCGCCACCTTGCGGAGGGCGGAGTTCGGCTTCTTCGGCGTAGTGGTGTAGACGCGGGTGCAGACACCACGCCGCTGCGGCGCGCCCTTCAGGGCCGGTGTGGCCTCCTTGCGGCGCTTTGACTTGCGGCCCTTGCGGACCAACTGCTGGATGGTGGGCACTTATCTACCTCGTTGAGAGAAATAACGGTGGTTTCGATGGGTCGACCGGGATGCGGCACCGGTCAGCGCACGAGTCTATGGGCGGGTCTCCCCCACTCACAAACGTGTCCGACAGGCCGGGCTGGAGTCACACGATCGTCTAGACGGCCTCAGGTGCCTCGCTGCCGGGAGCCTCGACGGCGCCAGCCAGGTCGATCACGTCGGCCTCGTAGGCGCCAGCGAAGGTGTCCTCGCCCTGACCGGGTTGGGTGGCCAGCCATTCGGCGAGGTCCTGCTCCTCGTCGACCGACGAGTAGAAGTCCATCGGCTTGTAGTCCGGCGCGTGGGTGTCAACCCGTCGGTACTCCTCCATGCCGGTACCAGCGGGCACCAGCTTGCCGATGATGATGTTCTCCTTCAGGCCGATGAGCTTGTCGCTCCGGCACTCGATGGCCGCCTCGGTGAGCACACGGGTCGTCTCCTGGAAGGAGGCCGCCGAGAGCCACGAGTCGGTGGCCAGGGAGGCCTTGGTGATTCCCATCAGCTCGGGACGGCCCTCAGCCGGACGTCGTCCCTCTGCAACGAGGGTGCGGTTCGTCTCAGCGAACATCCGCTGGTCGACCTGCTCGCCGGGGAGGAAGTCCGACTCGCCGGGATCGTTGATCCTCACGCGCCGGGTCATCTGCCTCACGATGAGCTCGATGTGCTTGTCGTGGATGGACACGCCCTGGTCCCTGTAGACCTTCTGGACCTCTTCCACGAGGTACTGCTGGGTCTCGCGGACGCCCTTGATCTCGAGGAGCTCCTTGGGGTCGCGGGGGCCCTCGACGATGGCATCACCTGCCTTCACCTCGTCACCGTCGGCAACCTCCAGACGGGGCACCCCGGGGATCGTGTAGACCTCCTTGGTGCCGTCATCGGCAACCACGGTGATCTCGCGACCACGGCCCTCGTCCTCACCGATCCGGACGACTCCGGAGATGCGGGCCAGCGTGGCCTTGCCCTTCGGGGTCCGTGCCTCGAACAGCTCCACGACCCTCGGAAGACCACCTGCGAGGTCCTTGCCGACGACGCCTCCGGTGTGGAAGGTACGCATGGTCAGCTGGGTGCCGGGCTCGCCGATCGACTGTGCGGCGATGACGCCGACGGCCTCACCGACCTCGATGTCCTTGCCGGTGGCCAACGACATGCCGTAGCTGGCCGCCGACACGCCCGTGGCCGAGTCGTCGGTCAGGGGGGACAGGACGCGGACCCTGTCCACCTCCGGATCGTCCCGCATCAACTGCATCTCGATCTCGCCGACGATCATGCCGGCCGCCAGGACCCGTCGACCGCCCTTGGCCTCGGGGTGGACGATGCCCTTACCCTCCGGATCGGCGACCACGACCTCGTCGGCCAGGGTACGGCTGAAGAGGCGTGTCTCAAGGTAGAAGCGCTGGTTCTCCAGGTCGGAGCGGACGCCATCGATCCAGATGCCGCGGACCGCGCCCTCGGCTTCGAAGGGATCGTTCTCGTTGATGATGAGTTCCTGGGACACGTCGACCAGACGACGGGTCAGGTAGCCGGAGTCAGCCGTACGCAGGGCGGTGTCGACCAGGCCCTTCCTGGCGCCCGGCGTGGAGATGAAGTACTCCAGCATCGTCAGGCCCTCGCGGAAGTTGGACTTGATCGGGCGCGGGATCATGTCACCACGCGGGTTGGCCACGAGGCCACGCATGCCGGCGATCTGGCGAACCTGCATCATGTTCCCGCGGGCACCGGACTTGACCATCATGTCGATCGGGTTGGACGGGTCCGCCTCGAGCGCCTTGATCATCACCTGGGTCACCTCCGAGGTGGCCGAGTTCCAGATCTCGACCTCCTTCTGGCGGCGCTCACCGTCGGTGATGATGCCCCGCCGGAACTGGGCCTCGACCTTCTCGGCGTCCTTCTCGTGGCGCTCCAGGATCTCGACCTTCTCGGGCGGGGTCTTGACGTCGTCGATGGACACGGTGAGGCCCGAGCGGCTGGCGTACTCGAAGCAGACGTCCTTCAGGTCGTCGAGGCATCTGGCCACCACCATCTTGGGGTAGTGGCGCGCCAGGTCGTCGACGATGAGGCCGAGTTCCCTCTTGCCGATCTGCTGGTTCACGAAGGTGATCTGCTTGCCCGGCAGGCCAGCCACCTCGATCGGGGTGATGGCCTTGCGCGGCAGGGCGGCGTTGAAGATGACCCGACCCGGTGTCGTCGTGTGCCACGTGGCAGACACGCCGTTGGCGGGCGTCTCGATGAGCTCCGGGTACTCGTCGGACCGGAACTGGATGCGGGCGTGGAGGTGCACGACCCCGCTCTCGACAGCCCACTGGAGGTCGTCCAGGTTCCGGAAGACCTTGCCCTCGCCAACCTGGCCCTCGGTCTCGGTGGTCATGTAGTAGGCGCCGATGACCATGTCCTGGGTCGGCGTCACCAGCGGTCGGCCATGGGCCGGGCTGAGGACGTTGTTCGCCGACAGCATCAGGACCCTGGCCTCAGCCTGGGCCTCCGACGAGAGCGGCAGGTGGACGGCCATCTGGTCGCCGTCGAAGTCGGCGTTGAACGCCGCGCAGACCAACGGGTGGATGCGGATCGCCTTGCCCTCCACGAGCACCGGCTCGAAGGCCTGGATGCCCAGCCGGTGCAGGGTCGGAGCACGGTTCAGCAGCACCGGGTGCTCGCTGACGACGTCCTCCAGGATGGTCCAGACCTGGGGCTTGCGCCGTTCGACCATGCGCTTGGCCGACTTGATGTTCTGGGCGAGGCCCTCGTCGACCAGCTTCTTCATGACGAACGGCTTGAACAGCTCCAGGGCCATGACCTTGGGCAGGCCGCACTGGTGGAACTTCAGCGACGGACCGGCCACGATGACCGAACGACCCGAGTAGTCGACGCGCTTGCCGAGGAGGTTCTGGCGGAACCGCCCCTGCTTGCCCTTCAACATGTCGGACAGCGACTTCAGCGGGCGGTTGCCGGGCCCGGTCACGGGGCGACCCCGTCGACCGTTGTCGAACAGGGCGTCGACCGCCTCCTGGAGCATCCGCTTCTCGTTGTTCACGATGATGCCCGGAGCACCCAGGTCGAGGAGGCGCTTCAGCCTGTTGTTCCGGTTGATGACCCGGCGGTAGAGATCGTTCAGGTCGGACGTGGCGAAGCGGCCACCGTCGAGCTGCACCATCGGTCGCAACTCCGGCGGAATGACCGGGACGACGTCCAGGATCATGGCGCTCGGCTCGTTCACGCGTCGGCCGTGCTCGTCACGACGGTTGAAGGCCGCCACGATCTTGAGGCGCTTGATGGCCTTCTGCTTGCGCTGTGCGCTGAGCGGCTTCTGACCCTCCGGAGGATCGATCATCACCCGGAGCTTCACCTCTTCGTTGTCGAAGTCGATGCGGTCGATCAGGTGGGCCAGGGCGGCGGCGCCCATTCCACCCTCGAAGTACTCGCCCCAGCGGTCCTCCAGCTCGCGCCAGAGCATGTCCTCCTCGATGATCTGACGGGAGAACAGGCCGGTGAACTCGTCCCAGGCCCGGTTCAGCACATCGAGCTCCTGCTCGTACTGCTCGCCGATGAACTGGAGGTCCTTGTCGGTCGCCTTGGCCCTGGCCTTCAGGTCGGCCTCCTTGGAACCCTCGGCCTCCATCTCGGCCAACTCGGACTCCAGGTCCTCCTGGCGACGGTTCAGCTCGCGATCGCGCTCCTCCTCGATGGCGAGGCGCTCCTCGGCCAACTCGGCCTCCAACTCGGGGAGGTCCTGGTGACGCTTGTCCTCGTCCACCCAGACGACCAGGTTGGCGGCGAAGTAGATGACCTTCTCCAGCTGCTTGGCCTTCAGCTCCTCACGGGGTTCGGTGCCCATGAGCAGGTAGGCCAGCCACGAACGGGTTCCCCTCAGGTACCAGATGTGTACCGCCGGTGCGGCCAGCTCGATGTGGCCCATGCGGTCGCGCCGGACCTTGGAGCGGGTGATCTCCACACCGCACCGCTCGCAGATGATGCCCTTGAAGCGGACCCTCTTGTACTTGCCGCAGTAGCACTCCCAGTCCTTGGTGGGACCGAAGATCTTCTCGCAGAAGAGCCCGTCCTTCTCCGGCTTGAGGGTGCGGTAGTTGATGGTCTCCGGCTTCTTGACCTCGCCGTTGGACCACATGCGGATGCCGTCCGCCGTAGCGAGGCCGATGCGGATCTGGTCGAATTCGTTGACGTCGAGCACTGTTTCTTCCTGCGTCTAGTTCTTGCTGGCGTGCGGGTCAGTGGACGAGGCCGGCTGCGCGGCGCTCGTCATCTTCATCGGAACCCCGCTCCGGGCGGGACAGGTCGATGCCGAGCTCCTCGGCGGCGCGGTATACGTCCTCATCGAAGTCGCGCATCTCGATCTCGCGACCGTTCTCGGCCAGGACCTCCACGTTCAGGCAGAGGGACTGCATCTCCTTGATGAGGACCTTGAAGCTCTCCGGAATGCCCGGCTTGGGGATGTTGTGGCCGTTCACGATGGCCTCGTATAGCTTCACCCGTCCGAGGACGTCGTCCGACTTGATGGTCAGGAGTTCCTGGAGGCAGTAGGCGGCTCCGTAGGCCTCCAGTGCCCAGACCTCCATCTCGCCGAACCTCTGACCGCCGAACTGCGCCTTTCCACCCAGCGGCTGCTGGGTGATCATCGAGTACGGGCCGGTGGAGCGTGCGTGGACCTTGTCGTCGATCAGGTGGGCCAGCTTCAGGATGTAGACGTACCCGACCATGATCGGGCTGTCGTAGATCTCGCCGGTCCGACCGTTGTAGAGGTTGGTCTTGCCGTCCAACTGGACCAGCCGCTCGCCGTCGACCGTCTCCGGACGGATGTTGCCGAGGATCTTCTGGATCGTGGGGTGCCGGCCTGCCCGGTCCTCCTCGTCCCAGTGGGCGCCGTCGAAGACGGGCGTGGCCACGTGGATCGACGGAAGGGTCGACGGGCGGGTCTTCTTCTCGATGCCGCGGACCGGTTCATCGCCGACTGACTCGTCGCCGATCTCCCAGCCCCAGCGGGCGCAGTATCCGAGATGGGCCTCCAGGACCTGTCCCACGTTCATCCGCGAGGGAACGCCCAGCGGGTTCAGGAGGATGTCCACCGGGGTGCCGTCAGCCATGTAGGGCATGTCCTCGATCGGGAGGATCTTGGAGATGACGCCCTTGTTGCCGTGACGGCCGGCCAACTTGTCGCCCACGCTGATCTTGCGCTTCTGGGCCACGTAGACGCGGACCAGCTGGTTGACGCCGGGCGGCAGCTCGTCGCCGTCGTCGCGGTTGAACACCTCGACGTCGATGACCTTGCCGGTCTCGCCGTGCGGAACCTTCAGGGAGGTGTCACGCACCTCACGGGCCTTCTCACCGAAGATCGCCCTCAGCAGGCGTTCCTCCGGAGTCAACTCGGTCTCGCCCTTGGGCGTGACCTTGCCGACGAGGACGTCGCCGGGCGAGACCTCTGCGCCCACGCGGACGATTCCCAGGTCATCCAGGTCGGCCAGGATCTCGTCGGGGAGGTTCGGGATGTCCCGGGTGATCTCCTCGGGTCCGAGCTTCGTGTCACGGGCGTCGATGTCGTGCTCGTGTATGTGGATCGACGTCAGCACGTCGTCCTTGACCAGGCGCTCCGAGAGGATGATGGCGTCCTCGAAGTTGTAGCCCTCCCATGACATGAAGGCCACGAGGAGGTTCTTGCCGAGCGCCAGCTCGCCACCATCAGTCGACGAGCTGTCGGCCAGCAGCTGGCCCTCCTTCACCTTCTGACCGGGAACGACCCTGATCTTCTGGTTGATGCAGGTGTCCTGGTTGGACCGGACGTACTTGAGCAACGGGTGCTCGACCGTGCCGGCCTTCTTGTAGTCCATCGTCACCGAGGTGCCGTCGACGGCCACGACCGTGCCGTCCTCGCGGGCCAGCAGCATGTCGGCTGCGTCGTGGGCCGCGCTGGCCTCAATGCCCGTACCGATGTACGGGGCCTCGGCCTGGATCAGCGGGACCGCCTGACGCTGCATGTTGGCGCCCATGAGGGCCCGGTTGGCGTCGTCGTGCTCGAGGAACGGGATCAGCGCCGTGGCGACCGAGACGATCTGCTTGGGCGAGACGTCCATGAGCTGGACCTCTGCCGGCGGCACGTACGAGATCTCCGTGGTCGCACCGAAGAACACGTCCCTCTCCAACTGGAGTCGGAGGTCCTGCAGCGAGGCTGCCTGCGGTGAGCGACGCACGAGGATGCGTTCGTTGCGGAAGGTGGAGTCCGGGTTGAGGGGAGCGTTCGCCTGGGCGACCACGTACTCCTCCTCCTCGTCGGCTGCCAGGTAGACGATCTCGTTGGTGACCCGGCCATCGGTGACGATCCGGTACGGCGACTCGATGAAGCCGAACGGGTTGACCCGTCCATAGGTGGCCAGGCCTCCGATGAGGCCGATGTTGGGTCCCTCAGGGGTCTCGATCGGACACATACGGCCGTAGTGCGAGAAGTGGACGTCACGGACCTCGAAGCCGGCGCGCTCACGCGACAGGCCACCGGGGCCCAGCGCCGAGAGGCGACGACGGTGGGTGAGACCTGACAACGGGTTCACCTGGTCCATGAACTGCGAGAGCTGGCTGGTGCCGAAGAACTCCTTGATGGCAGCCACCACCGGGCGGATGTTGATCAGCGAGGTGGGCGTGATGGACTCCACGTCCTGGGTGGTCATCCGCTCCCGGACGACCCTCTCCATGCGCGACAGGCCGATTCGGAGCTGGTTCTGGATCAGTTCGCCCACCGACCGGATGCGGCGGTTGGCGAAGTGGTCCTGGTCGTCGAGGCGGTAGCCGGGTGTGACCTGATAGAGGTGCAGCAGGTAGGTGCAGGTGGCGAGGACCTCGGACCGGGTGAGTACCTGGGAGTCGGGGTCGGGGCGCTCCAGCTCGATGCCGAAGAGCTTCTCGATCTTCTCGATCTCCGGACCCAACTTGCGGTTCAGCTTGTAGCGACCGACCCGGGAGAGGTCGTAGCGGCGCGACTCGAAGAAGGCGTTGCGCAGGTATGCGCGGGCGGCTTCCACCGACGCCGGCTCACCGGGACGTACCCGCTTGTAGATCTCCAGGAGGGACTCCTCCTGGGTGGGAGCGATGTCCTTGTCCTTCTCCCACTGCCCCTCGAGGTAGTCGAAGTGACGGACGAAACGGTCCAGGAAGCCGGGCTCGTTCTCCTCGTCGTAGCCCAACGCCCGAAGGAGCGTGAACATCGAGAGGCGACGCTTGCGGGCCACCCGGGTACCGGCGGTGATGTCCTTGCCGGGCTTCTGCTCGACGTCGAACTCGATCCACTCACCACGGTAGGGATGGATGGTCCCGGTCACCAGCTGGTGCTTGGCCAGGTTGCGGAGGCGGTACCTGTCGCCGGGCTGGAAGATGACGCCGGGTGACCGGACGAGCTGGGATACGACGACACGCTCGGTGCCGTTGATCACGAAGGTGCCCTTCTCGGTCATCACCGGGAAGTCCCCCATGAAGACCGTCTGCTCCTTGATCTCGCCGGTGTTGGCGTTCATGAAGCGTGCCCGGACGAAGACCGGGGCGGAGAAGGTCATGTCCTTCTCCTTGCACTCCTCCACCGTGAACTTGGGCGGCGGGCACAGGTCCTCGTCGTCGGGATCGAACTCCAGGTCGAGCGTGAGCGTCTCGCTGAAGTCGGTTATGGGGCTGAGGTCCCGAAACGTGTCGGCAATGCCCTCATCGAGGAACCAACGGAATGACTTCCGCTGGATGTCGATGAGGTGCGGCAGGGGGAGTACTTCCTCCAGATTGCCGAACGAGTAGCGGTCCCGGACGATGGGGCGTGAAGACACCTAGAACTCCTGGCCAAGAGTCACGGACGAGGGCGAACCGTTGCTACAACCACGGACATGACGAAAACGACATGAACGACAGGCATAACCACGGCAACGCAGGATCCTAACGGACGCGCGTAGGCCAGAGCAACCTCAAAGGGCAGCGCGAACGAACCCCGAAGGGTTGGTCCGACCAGAACGGTAGGGGTCCACCGCGTCGCGGTCAAGGACCGTCATGGAACCGGCACGATCCCGTTTCCCACCACCTGGACCCAGGCAGGCCCCTCCCGGTCGCAGGACCGGGAGGAAAACGCTGAGACCCCCGGGGCGAACCCCGGGGGTCTCAGGCATCCGGCGGTCTGGCCGCCGAGACGACTACTTGACTTCGACGCTGGCGCCTGCGGCCTCGAGGGACTCCTTGGCCCTGTCGGCATCCTCCTTGGAGGCGCCCTCGAGCACCGTCTGCGGAGCACCGTCGACCAGGTCCTTGGCGTCCTTCAGGCCGAGGTTGGTGAGCGAACGCACCTCCTTGATGACCTGGATCTTCTTGTCGCCGACCTCGGTCAGGACGACGTCGAAGGCGGTCTGCTCCTCCTCCTCGCCACCGGCATCACCGGCGGGAGCGGCGGCTGCGACGGCCACCGGGGCCGCTGCGGTAACGCCGAACTTCTCCTCGAAGTCCTTCAGGAGCTCGCTCAGCTCGAGCACGCTCATCCCGGCGATCGCGTCCAGGATCTCCTCTTTGGTCGCCATGGTCACTCCTCTTCCTCGTTGTCGTTTTCGGTGTCGGTGGCTTCGTCAACGGCGGGCGCCTCTTCAGCGACCTCCGCATCGGCTTCGTCAACGGCGGGCGCCTCTTCAGCGACCTCCGCATCGGCTTCGTCAACGGCGGGCGCCTCTTCAGCGACCTCCGCATCGGCTTCGTCAGCAGCGGGCGCCTCGACGGATGCCGGAGCGCCGGGCGCACCGCCCTCGTCGATCAGGGCCTGCAGCCCATACGCCAGGTTCTGGGGA
>Ga0208131_1000002_pt1 | contig 88126 bp, 95 predicted proteins | sample ETNtaG_14_FD_185781 | JGI IMG/M metagenome (GOLD analysis project Ga0208131, IMG submission 185781) | Marine microbial and viral communities from oxygen minimum zone, Eastern Pacific Ocean - ETNP201406SV73 (SPAdes) (version 2) | ecosystem: Environmental > Aquatic > Marine > Oceanic ...
CTTCTCCTTGAGCTCCACCTCGGTGGCCGCACCGACCTGGACGACGGCGACGCCGCCGGCCAGCTTGGCGAGGCGCTCCTGGAGCTTCTCACGGTCCCAGTCGGAATCGGTCTCGTCGATCTCGCGCTTGATCTGCGCGATTCGACCCTCGACCTCCGAGGACTCGCCGGCACCCTCGACGATGGTGGTCTCGTCCTTGGTGACCACGACCTTGCGGGCCGAACCCATCATGTCGAGGCTCACGCCGTCCAGCTTCAGGCCGACCTCTTCGGCGATGACCTGACCGCCGGTGAGGATCGCCATGTCCTGGAGCATCGCCTTGCGACGCTCGCCGAAGCCCGGTGCCTTCACGGCAACCGAGTTGAACGTGCCACGGATCTTGTTCACGACCAGGGTGGCCAGGGCCTCGCCCTCGACGTCCTCGGAGATGATCAGCAGCGGGCGACCCGACTGCATGACCTTCTCAAGCACCGGGAGCATGTCCTGGACGGAGCTGATCTTGCCCTGGTTCAACAGGATGTACGGCTCCTCCAGGATCGCCTCCTGGCGCTCCGGGTCGGAGACGAAGTACGGCGACAGGTAGCCCTTGTCGAACTGCATGCCCTCGACGAACTCGAGGTCCATGCCGAAGGTGTTGGACTCCTCCACGGTCACCACGCCGTCCTTGCCCACCTTGTCGATGGCGTCGGCGAGGACCTGCCCGATCGTGGCGTCGGCGGCGGAGATGCCGGCGACGTTGGCGATCTGGTCCTTGGAGTCGTCGACCGGCACCGACTGGTCGGCGATGGCGTCGACAGCGGCCTTGACGGCCGCCTCGATGCCCTTCTTGAGGCCCATCGGGTTGGCGCCGGCGGCCACGTTGCGGAGGCCTTCGCGGACCAGGGCCTGGGCCAGCACGGTGGCGGTGGTGGTTCCGTCACCAGCGACGTCGTTGGTCTTGGTGGCCACCTCCTTCACCAGCTGGGCGCCCATGTTCTCGAAGGGATCCTCGAGCTCCACCTCACGGGCGATGGATACGCCGTCGTTGGTGATGGTGGGTGCACCGAACTTCTTGTCCAGGACCACGTTGCGGCCCTTCGGGCCGAGGGTGACCTTCACTGCGTCGGCCAGCTTGTTCACGCCGGCCTCGAGACCGCGCCGGGCCTCCTCGTCGAACTTCAGGATCTTTGCCATGTCGCGCTACTTGACGATCGCGAGGACGTCACGGGCGTTGAGGATCAGGAGATCCTCGCCCTCGACGGTGATCTCGGTGCCGCCGTACTTGGAGTACACGACGGTGTCGCCCTCGGCGACGTCCACCGGCACCAGGTCACCGGTCTGTTCCGAACGTCGGCCCGGGCCGACAGCCAGGACGTCGCCCTGCTGGGGCTTCTCCTTGGCGGTGTCCGGGATGACCAGGCCGCTGGCCGTGGTCGACTCGAAGTCACTGGGTCGGACCACAATGCGGTCCTCGAGCGGCTGGAGGTTCATAGAACGCTTCCCTTTCGGCGATGGCAACGGGCCGTCCGGCCCCGTCTACCTGTTGGCAGTCTCATTGGACGAGTGCCAACGATAGGGGTAACACCCTGCCGGTCCAACGTGAAACCACCTGAATCCACCGCCCCCGGGGGAGCGGCCATCCACCCCTCCCTCAGGGCAGAAGCGGCAGGCCCAGGTTCGGATCGGCTCCCGTGTCCAGCGGACTGGGACCATCCGCCCGTAGACGCCACCAGCCGGCGGCTGCCACCATCGCAGCATTGTCGGTACACATCGCACGCGACGGCAGGAAGGCCCTGACACCGGTTTCGGTGCAGACGTCCAGGAACCGCTCCCGCAGGCGCGAGTTGGCCGCCACCCCACCGCCCAGGCAGGCACCCCTCGCCCCGGACGCCTCGATGGCCCATCGGGCCTTCGTGACCAGCGCATCCACCACCGCCTCCTGGAAGGAAGCCGCCACATCGGCAGTTGCCACCCCCGGGTCAGAACGGACATGGTTCACGACGGCCGTCTTGAGGCCACTGAAGGAGAAGGCGAAGCGGCGGTCATCCGGAAGGGTGTCCGGATTCTCCTGGACCATGGACCGGGGGTAGCCGAAGGCCGACGGGTCGCCGTCCCCCGACAGGGCATCGATCGCCGGGCCACCCGGATAGCCCAGTCCCAGGTAGCGGGCGACCTTGTCGAACGCCTCGCCGGCAGCGTCATCCAGCGTGGATCCCAGCAACCGGTAGCGGCCGTGGTCCTCCATCAGCACGAGCATCGTGTGGCCACCCGAGACCAGCAGGACCACCAACGGCATCTCCAGGTCGGGCTCCTCCAGGAACGACGCGTAGAGGTGGGCCTCGAGGTGATTTACCGCCACGAACGGAACATCCCACACGAGCGAGAGTGCCTTGGCGGCACTCACACCGACCAGGAGGGAGCCCACAAGGCCCGGACCTGAGGTGACCGCGACCGCATCGATGTCGCCTCCCGACACCCCGGCCTCGGCCAGCGCATCGGCCAGCACCGGCACCAGCTCCTGGACATGGGCCCGCCCTGCGATCTCGGGGACCACTCCACCGAAGACGGCGTGCTGCTCGACCTGGCTGGACACGACCGAGGACCGCACGATCGTGGCCCGCTCGACGACGGCCACCGCCGTCTCGTCACACGACGTCTCGATGCCCAGGATCAGGTCAGCCACTGCCGGCCGCCCCGTCCAACCGGGCCTTGAAGCCGGGCCCACCGACGTCGTGGATCCACATGATCAGCGCGTCCTCCCCATTGTCGGCGTAGTAGCCGGGGCGGACCCCGGAAGGAGCGAACCCGAACCGCCGGTAGAGGGCGATGGCCGCGACATTCGAGACCCTCACCTCCAGGGTCATGGCGGCCAGGCCACGGTGCCGGGCATCCCCACAGAGCGCCGCCAGCAGGAGCCTCCCGACGCCCATCCGCTGGTTCTCCGGGGCGACGGCCACAGAGGTGACGTGCCCCTCGTCAGCCACCACGAGGAGGGCGGCATGGCCGACCACGACGCCGTCCAGGTCCGCCACCAGGTTCGTCCGCGAGTCCGGAAGCCCCAGCTGGGAACGCATGAAGTCCGGCGACCAGACGGTCGGATGGACGAGGGCGTCCAGAGCCAGCACGACGTCCACGTCGGCATCCACCATGGGTCGTAACCGCACCCGTGCCCGCAGCGCCGACACGGTCCTCACGCCCCACCCTCACGGGTCGCCCAGTTGATCTGGGCATCCGGCAGGCGGAGGTAGACCGGTTCCAGCTCCCACGGCTGCACGAACTCCTCGCGCATGGCCCTGGCGTGGGCCAACTGCACCAGGTACCGGGCGCTCGGGCTGGCCAGCCCCTGCTCGGCCATCTCGACGCCCCTCAGGCCGGCGAACGAATCCGCATGGCGCAGCGCCCCGTCTCCCAGGAAGAGGGCCGGCTCGTCAAGCGCCTCGACCTCCGCCGACAGTTCCTGCGGGTTACGGACCGCTGCATCACGGACCCGCTGGACGCCGCCCGGAACCCTGCGGAACAGGGCGGTGAACAACTCGTCCCGACGGGCGTCCAGGGCGACCACGATCAGGCGACTGGACCAACGGGCCGGGAAGGCCATCAGGTCCAGGCTTGGAACCGGGATCATCGGCACGCCCAACCCGTAGGCCATGGCCACCGCCGTGGCGATCCCGACCCTCAGGCCGGTGAACAGGCCCGGACCGACGTCGACGGCGATCGCCCCGATCTCGGAGAGCTCTATGCCGGCCTGGCGACGCACGAAGTCGATCTGGGGAGCGAGCGCCTCGGCATGGCGACGGCCACGACCGGAATGAGCCGACGCCAGCACGCCCTCGTGGCCTCCCACGGCGCAACCCACCTGGGTCCCGGCGGTCTCGATTCCGAGGATCAGCACCCGTCGCCCCCAGCGGTCAGGGCCAACAGGCCCGCCTCGCGGTCCGACCACTCGGAACCAGCGACCCGGAAGTCCAGCAGCCGGTCGTCAGGTCCGGTGCCGAGACGGATCCGGACCTCCAGGTAGCCGCCCGGGAGCGCTCCGGCGATCGCATCGCCCCACTCCACGAGCGTCACCGAGCGGCTGTCCACCAGCTCGTGGAGGCCCAGGTCACGAACCTCGTCGATGTGGTTCAGGCGGTAGACGTCAAGGTGGTTGAGGGTCAGGCTGGCGCCCTCATAACGGTTGGCCAGCGTGAACGTCGGCGAGGTGATGGGCGCCGTGACCCCCAGCGCCCGACCGAAGCCCTGCGTGAAGGCCGTCTTGCCGGCCCCCAGGTCACCACACAGCACCACCAGGTCACCCTCCCTTACCAAACCGGCCAGGGACGCAGCCACCTCCATGGTGCCCTCCGCCGACGTCGTGCCCACGGTGGGCAGTGGAAACGCCACGGTCACCCTGCCTCCACCAGCTGCCCGGCGTGCGACAGGTCGGCCCGCATCCGGTCCAGCACGTCGGCACCACCGCGCAGGGCGGCCGCCGGGTGGAAGGTCGGGACCAGGTGCCGTTCGGGATCGCCGAACCGGTACGCCTGCCCCCTCAGCTTCGTGATGCCGACATCGGTCCCCAGGAGCAGCTTCGACGAGAAGTTGCCCAGCGTGACGACGACGGTGGGATCCACGAGCTCCAACTGGCGTTCCAGGTACGGCCGACAGGCAGCCATCTCGTCGGGCCGTGGGTCCCGGTTGTCCGGCGGACGGCACTTGACCACGTTGGCCATGTAGCAGTCCGATCGATCCATGCCCAGTTCCTCGGCCAGGAGGCTGTCCAGGAGCCTGCCCGACCTGCCCACGAACGGAACGCCCTGCTCGTCCTCACGGGCACCGGGACCCTCGCCCACGAACATCAGGTCAGCCGTGGCGGAGCCGGAACCGAAGACCACGGTCGTGCGCCCGGCAGCCAACCCGCATCCGGTACAGGCGGAGGCCTCCTCGGAGAGGGCCTGCAGGGCGGTCGACACCCCGCCACGTTAGCGACGCGCTACCGCCGCGATGGCGTGCCCGGCCCCACCGCGGACCCGTCGTCCACGACCGGCCCACACGCAGTCGTGACGGCCCGTTCCACCGCCGCCACCGTCATGGCCCTCAACACGTCCAGGTCGGCGTCCGAGGTGGCCAGCGCCCCGGTTGCGGCCGCCACCAGGGCATCGCCATCGGAACGGGTATGGGGCGGGAAGACCGCCCGGGCAAGGCCGTCATGGGCCGAACCCGCCATCAGCAGGCAGCCCTCCCGACCGATGGAGGCGTTGGTGACCACCATCCCGATCGTGGTGTTGCCACGTGCATCGAACAGGTCGCCCCCGGGCTCCGGCCAGTCCACGAAGTTGCCGTCGGCTATCGCCTCCGAGGTGTCGGTACGACCCACGTCACCCGCTGCGTTCACGGCCATGAGCGCTGCCACCACCAGGTCGTTCCTGCGCACCACGGCCATCCCGACGCCACCGGGACGCGCCCTGTCACGACCCCGCCAGGTGCCGACCATGGCACCGGTCCCCGCACCGACCCGGCCGACAATCGCCTCCACGGACGCCACCTCGCAGGCCACCCGGCCCTCGGCCGGACCCGGCCGGACCGAGCCGTCGCCCTCCAGCAGGTCGAACAGGGAGAGCCCCACGACGATTGGAACCGGACCCGCACCGGTCGGATGGCCCACGCCAGCGGCCTCCAGGTGTGCCATCACACCGTCCGCCGCCGCCAGTCCGAATGCCGAACCACCGGACAGCACCAGGGCGTCCAGGCGGTCCACCGTGCGCCCCGGGGCGAGCAGGTCGAACTCCCGCGTCGCAGGTGCACCACCACGCACCTCCCCGGAAGCCACCGTGCCATCCGGGAACAGCACCACGGTGCAACCCGTCCGGGCCCCGGAATCGGTCCAGTGGCCGACCCGCACGCCATCGATCTGGAATCTCACGAAAAGCGACGCTAGTGCGCACTCCGGGCGGGTCCCGCCGTCGCCAACCGCTCGAAGCGCTCGTCGTAGTCCGAGACCACGGTCCTCCAGTCGAACCGGCGAATGGACCCGTCCAGGCCGCCGACCCCGGTACGCCATGCCGGAAGGTCCGACAGAACCTCGCGCAGGCGGTCGGTGAGACCCCCGTCCGGGTAGAGGACGGCATCGGCCCATTCCCCCACCAGTCCCGGGTAGCTCTGGTCGTCCGGAAGCACCGGCACGCACCCGGCGGCCATGGCCTCCACCACCGCGATACCGAAGAACTCGTGGTGCGCCGCACTGACCACCACGTCGGCACGACCCAGCAGGTCCACGTACTCCTCCCTGTCCACGAAGCCGAACTGCACCACCCTGTCACCGAGGCGCTCCCGGGCGACGGTGAACTCCCGGGGATCCACCCGCTCGTTCTGGCCGACCACCGCGACGCCGAACGCGACGCCCTCGTCGGCGAGGCGCCCCAGGGCGTTGAACACCGCCGACGGGTTCTTGTCGTGGTCCCACCGCTGGTTCCAGAGCACCAACGGCACCTCCGGCGTCGGAACCCCGGCTGCACGCACCGGCACGTCGACGAGGTCGACCCCGACGGGCACCACGTGGCACCGTTCGGCCACCGCCGACAGGAACCCAGTGTGTGGCTGGTCAGGCGCCCGCTCCAGCAACGCCGGCAGGGCACCAAGGAGGCCGTCCAGCTGGAACGACGAGTTGCACCACACCTCGTCGGCGGCAGCCATCGACATCCAGTTCCCCAGCGGGAACTCATCGTCGGCCTTCTGGTTCGGGCTCAACGGATACGCCAGCTGGTTCTCGTGCAGGTACAGCACCACCGCCGGATCCCCCAGGAACCGACGGGTGAAGCCCAGCCACCGTGCCAGGTCCACCATCCCGGACACGAGGACCACGTCGGGCGGCCCATGCTCGTCGACCGCCTCACCTGCTGCGGCGGCGAGCGTCAGAGCGCCCCCCCGCATCCGCCAGCGCCAGAAGGACCCCGGATGCGAGACGACGACGACATCGTGGCGACTGTGGGCCGCCAGCCCTTCGGCCCAGGCACCGTGGGACCCGCCGTGGAACGGCTCGACGAGGAGGATCCGTGCCATCGGTGGCCCCTAGGGGTAGCGCCTGGGCGGGCGCCGGCCCATGCGACTGAGGACCTCCCACGGGATCCGGCCGACGACCTCGGCGAACTCCGCCACACCGATCTCCTCGTCGCCCTGCGAGCCGAGAAGCACGACCTCGTCGCCGACAGACACGCCTTCGTCGACCTCGATGATCAGGGAGTCCATGGAGACCACGCCACGCAACGACCGCCGTCGCCCACCCACGAGCGCCACGCCTCCCATGCCCCACGCCCGGTCCAGGCCGTCGGCGTAGCCCATGGGCACCGTGGCCAGACGGGCGTCTGCAGCGCTCCTCCAGCGGTGGCCGTAGCCGACCCCCTCGCCGGCGGTGACTTCGTGCAGGTGGGTGACCCTCGAGTGGATCGACAGGACCTGTCGCAGGCCCACGGACAGGCACCGTCCGGCAAGTTCCGGGCCAGGCGAGACCCCGTAGGCACCAAGGCCGATCCTGACCATCGAGTACATGGCATCAGGGCGACTGAGGGCGGTCGCCGTGTTGGCCAGATGGACCACCGGTGGTCGGATCCCACCAGCGGCCAGGTCGGCCAGGACAGCGTCGAACCTCCCCACCTGGACCGATGTCAGCGGGTCATCGGGCTCGTCGGCCATCGCACAGTGGGAGAAGACGCCCTCCAGGTCAAGGCCCGAGTCCAGGACCCGACGGGCCACGGCTATCGCCCCATCCATGCGGACCCCCACCCGGTGCATCCCCGTGTCGACCTTCAGGTGGACCGGAGCACCGGCATCGGCCACCGACGCGAAGGCGTCGACACCTGCATCGGAGTAGAGGGCCGGGCGGACCCCACCCAACCCCACCACGTCGGCCATCTCGTCGGGACGCGGCTCGGAGAGCACCAGGATCGGAGCGTCCAGCCCGGACTCACGCAGCACCACCGCCTCCTCCACGAGGGCGACGGCCAGCCAGGTGGCGCCCGCCTCCAGCGCAGCGGCGGCGACGACCGGGGCGCCATGGCCGTAGCCGTCCGCCTTCACGACCATGCAGACCTCGGCAGGTGCCGCCAGGCCACGGAATACCCGGATGTTGTGGGCCAATGCATCCAGGTCGACCGAGAACCAGGTGGGACGCATCAGATGGGCCGCCCACCATCGATGCCCAGATCCACCAGCACCTCGACCAGGACCGGCGACAGGTCCCCGGCGACCACCCCGGTCGGCGGGAGGACCGCGCACAGACGCCCGTGCACGTGGGCGGCAGCAGCAGCAGCGTCGAACGGATCGGCGCCCCTAGCGAGGAACGCCCCGATGATGCCGGCCAGCACGTCGCCGGTGCCGGCGCTGGCCAGACGCCGGTCGCCGGTCGCGGCCAGCCGCACCCGACCATCCGGCGACGCAACGATGGTGGTCGGTCCCTTGCAGAGGACCACCGCACCGGTGCTTCCCGCCAGGGACCGGACCGACGAGATCCGATCCGCCCCGGGCCGTCCACCCGCCAGGCGCTCGAACTCGCCGTCGTGGGGCGTGAGCACGACCGGCACCGACCGCCCCCGGCAGATCCCCGCCACGTCGCCGGCGGCCAGCGCCGTGAGGCCGTCCCCGTCGACCACCATCGGGCGGTCCAGGTCGGCAACGAGGTGGCGGACCCCGGCCATCGTGCGTTCGTCGCCGCCCAGGCCGGGTCCCACCACGAATGCGGAGAAACGGCCCGGATCGGCGGAATCCAGCGCCAGGTCGGGACCCACCGGATGCTGCACCACCTCCAGGGCGGCAGGGGCGGTGGAACCATCCGGAACGGACAGGCACACGTAGCCCGCCCCGGCCCGCAGGGTCGCCTCGGCGGCCAGCGCCGCCGCCCCCACCATGGGTGCCGAACCGGCCACCACCCAGCAGGCGGCACGCCACTTGTGGGCATCCGCTGGACGGGCCGGGACCAGGTCGGCGACGTCGGCGTCCACGACGAGCTGCACGGTCGCACCCGACACGTCCAGGCCGATGCCGGCTACCTCCACGTGACCGGCCAGGGCAGGACCGTCGGCGAACAGCAGACCGGGCTTGAGGGCTCCGAAGGTGACCGTACGCTCCGCTACCGAAGGGCTACCGCACGCCACGCCCGTGAGGCCGTCCAGACCCGAGGGCAGGTCCACTGCCAGCACCGGGACGTTGCCGGTCGGCGCCACGTATGGGCGACCCAGGCCCGTGCCGTACGCAGCGTCCACCACCAGGTCGATGGGCGGCATGCCGTCGGCCGGAAGCGAGGCGGGCGCCTCGCCGGCGTCCAGCACGATGGTCCGCACACCCCGACGCCTCAGACGTGCCGCCGCCACCCGTCCGTCGGCGCCGTTGGATCCCGTGCCGGCAACCACGACGACCCGCCGACCGTAGGCCCCTCCCAGCAACTCGATGGTGCTGCGCGCCACGGCACTGCCCGCCCTCGCCACGAGTACCTCGAACGGCTCAGGGGCAGCCTCGTCGACGGCGGCCATCTCCTCGGGCGTGAGGACCGGAATCACCGGCGTGCGCCCAGTCCACGCCTCACAGCGCCACGACCGTGGCCTGGGCCAGGACCGAGGTGTGGCTCATGGTCACCAGCCAACGTCGTACCCCGGCCTCCCCGGCCACCTCGGCCGCTGCACCGTGGAGCACCAACCCCGGCGGACCGAAGCCATCGCGCACCACCTCGATGTCGTACATGGGCATGCCACCCAGACCCAGCCCGAGGGCCTTCAGGGCCGCTTCCTTGGCGGCGAAGCGCACTGCGTAGCGGCCGGCCGGGTCCACGTGGGAATCGGCATAGGCCCGTTCGTCAGGACGGAACAACCGATCCCGCAGCGATGGCGTACGCGACAACGACAGGCGGAAGCGGTCGATGTCGACCAGGTCCACGCCGATCCCGATCATCTAGCCGGTCCAGCCATCGGCCCGTCAGCCCCGCAACCTGTCGGCGATGGTCTGCACCGGTTCGGTCAACAGGTCCAGCACCGGCTGCTCCGCCAGGAGGTCGTCGCGCATGTCGGGCTCCGTCTCGCACACAGCGTCCCGCACCGCTCCGTAGCGATTGTCGTACCCCTGCAGCACGCCACGCACGACGTCGGGCGACAGCCTGTCGCGCAGCACCACGTGAAGCAGGGTGATGCCCACGGCCTCCCGATCCTTGACCTCTGGAACCAGCACGATCGTCCGGCCGTCACTGGCGCCCCGGGTGACAAGCACGACGCGCTCCACCGCGACCCGGTGCTTGGTTCCCCTCAGCGTGGGATCCCGGTCGGTGCGCGACGGGATCCCGACGGACACGCCACCGCGATCCACGATCGCCACCGTGGGGACCTTCCCGTCCGGTCCGTCCACCCGATAGCGGGTGAAGCCCACCACCTCGGCCACTGCCGGGTCGAGGGCCACCAAGACCCTCAGGGTGCGATAGCTGAGGGAATCGCGCGGAGCACCCGAACCGAGCACCTCACGGGCCAGACGGGCCTCGAAGAGGGTCTCGTCGGTGCGCGAGATGCCCACCGTGACGGTCTTGGCCTGGTGCTTGATGGCGTCGATCGGACGGGTGAGCTCCTCGATGGCCACCGTCAGGGCCGCAGCCAGCCCATCCAGCACGAGGGCCGGCGTGCCGACACGACCGAACTCCAACTGGTACGACTCCAGTGGCACGTCACCCAGGGCGAACCGGAAGTGCGTGGCGAGGCGAACGGCGGTGGATGCCTCGAGGTGGCCGTTCAACCGTCCACTCCGAAGTTCGTCGGCGAAGGCGCCGGCCGCCGCCCTGAGACCCAAGTTGAGTGGACCGTCAACGGACGCTTCGGCCCCCGTGGCGTCGGACTGGCGCCGCTGGGCTTCGCTCTCTATGGCGGCATGTGCCATCCGGAGGGGCAGTGCCTGCGAATCGATGGCCCGGGCCGCCTCGTACCCGAACAGGTGGCCGACCATCGTGGACAGCACGAACGAGAGACCGGGATGCACCCGGGGAACCGAGATGACGTCCAGGGCATCGGTGAACCGGGACGAACCGGCGTCAGCGATGACCACCGGAGCGGCCCTGTGCGCACGGTAGATGGCCACCTCCTTGGCGACGTCGTCAGCCGTGGAACCCACGAGACCCGTGGCGCAGACCAGGATCATCGGCTCAGCCGACAGGTCGATGTGCTTCTTGTCCTCGGTGGCATCAGCCGGTATCGACTTGTAGCAGAGCTCCGAGAGCTTGATCCGGACCTCCCGGGCCGCGATCAGGTTCGGACCACTGCCCACGACCGCCCAGTACCTGCGCGACGGGGCGTGCCTGTCGGCAATCTCGGCGATCCGGTCGCGCATGGCCAGCACCTCGACCATGGAGTCCGGCAGGCCCACCAGGCCAGCCAGCAGCCCGGGTCGGTCGGGAGACCCGGGCAGCCCCGCTGCATCGGCCACCCCCACCGCCAGGAGCACACCGGCCACCACCTGGGCGTAGAAGGCCTTGGTGGATGCGACGCTCATCTCCACGTCCCGCCCATCGGACGTGTACAGGACGCCATCGGCACGGGCCACCAGATCGCTGTTGCGACGGTTCACGATCGCCACCACACGGGCGCCGCGGGACCGCACAAGGTCGACGGTCCGGTTCGTGTCCGTGGTGGTCCCCGACTGGCTGATCGCCACGACCATGACATCGGACATGTCCGGCGAGAGCCCGAACCCGGACAGCTCGGTGGCAGGCACGGCCTCCACCACCATTGACGAACCGACCAGTTCCGCCCTGAGCGACCCGGCCACCGCCATCGCCGCCACCGCTGCCGTGCCCTGGCCGATCACCAGCAACCTGCGTATGGCCCCCGATGCGAGGTCGGCCCGCAGCCCTGCGCTGAGGGTCGCCTCGCCGAGTCGAACCTGGAACCCGGCATCCACGTCACCCGAGAGGCGCCCCCTGAGGGTCGACCGGACAGAGGCCGGCGACTCCCCGATCTCCTTCAGGAGGAAGTGGGGGTGGTCACCCCGGTCGATGTCACGTGTAGTGATCTCGGCCCGGACCAGGTCATCCACCGCGACCGGGAGGTCACGGCCGTCATACGAGTAGCGGCGGATCCCCTCGATGGTTCCAGCCAGGGCACCGTCCAACTCCACGATCTGTCCCCTGCTGGCTCCAGGGTCGTCGGGATCGGCGGGAGTCTCGCCGTCCATCCTCAGGAACTCGCCGGTCATCTCCACCAACCCGTACGGCTCACTGGCCACCACGAAGGCATCCTCGGCCAGCCCCACGTAGAGGCCCTGACCGCTGCCCCGCAGTGCAAGCAGCAGGCGACCAGGTTCGTCGCCGACCATCGCCCCGATGGCCAGCGAACCCTCGAAGGCACTCACGGTCCGCCGGAACGCCTCACGGTGGTCATGGCCGGCCGCCAGGTGGTTCGCACACAGCGCCGGTACCACCTTGGCGTCGGTCGTTATCTCGGCGGCGACGCTGAGGCCCTCCGAGACGACCAGGTCGGCGTGGTTGTCCACATCGCCGTTCTGTACCGCCATGACCACCGGCGTGGAGCGACCATCGGCACGAGTGGAGTCCAATGGATGGGCGTTCGGTTCGGAGACCAGTCCGACGCTGGCCCAACGGGTGTGGCCCAGCAGGGACCCCTCCACCTCCGGCGCCGCCAGGGCCCTTGCCAACAACCCATCCGCCGAAAGGGCCGCACGAAGGGCCGCCGTGTTGTCACCCAACTCCCCGATCTCGGCCGCCACCTTGACCACGAAGGCCAGGGCCCCGCCCTCCAGGAGGTGGACGCTGCCGCTACGGTCCAGCGGGTCACCGATGCGGGCCACGACCATCGGGTCCGTCGGATGGATTCCGTGGTTCCATACCGTGACCTGGAGGCCCGCGGAATCCCGACCCCTCACCTCCAGCCGGTCGATCGCGGAAAGTGCCTGCTGGGTCGAGAGCAGGACGGCCAGGCCTGCGTCGCTGGGCGACGGGGAGGTGCTGCGAAGGGTCGAGACCCCGGAGTGGCTGCCCAGGCGGTCACGGACGACGGCCCACAGGGAATCCCGCACCCGGACGAGGGCAGCGTTGTCCTCCTCCATGTGGTCCGACCCCCCGAGGGCATCGGCCACCGTGTCGACCAGGTCGGGAACCGGTGCGAGGGCGGCCCTGATCCGCCCAGCCAGGGACGGATCCGAATCCAGCGCCATAAGGCCCGGCACCCCGCCGAGCATGTGGTCCACCTCCTCCAGCACGTCGGCCACCCCGGCCAGCAGCGAGGGATCGCCACGGCCCAGGAGGGCCACCGCCCCGGCGAGGGGCGCCAGTACCTCATCGGTCCCGGGAATGGCCCGGTCGGAGGGACGACGGAAGACCGCGATGATGCCGCACATGTGGTGGTCGCTGCCCTTTCGTCTCCGCCTCGTCGACCAGATGGCCTACCAGACAACTCTAGGAATTCTAGGGGCTCAGGTCCGGTCAGCCCGCTTGACGGCCTCCACGAGGTGATCGGCCACCGCCGAAGCCCTCCCCATGTCGAAGGCCTCAACCATCACACGGACCACCGGCTCGGTACCCGACGCTCGCACCAGCACCCGCCCGAGGTCGCCCAACTCCGCTACAGCCGTCGCCACCTGCGAGGCGAGGAGGTCGACCAACGCCTCGCCGTCCCGCTCCACCGGAACGGAATGGAGGACCTGGGGTGCCCTCACCACCAGCTCGGCCACCCGCTCGCCGAGGGTGCGTCCAGCTCGACACGCCGCATCAAGGGCCTGGATGCCGGTCAGCAGGCCGTCACCCGTGGTCGCCAGATCACGGAAGATCACATGCCCGGACTGCTCGCCACCCAGCGTCAGGCCCTCGGCCTCCAGCGCCTCCAGGACGTACCGGTCGCCCACCGCCGTCTCCAGGACGGCAATGCCGTTGTCGGCCAGCGCCCTCCTCAACCCCAGGTTCGCCATGACCGTCACCACCACGGTGGAACCGGGTAGGAGGCCACGCTCGTGGCGGTCCACGCCGATGACGGCCAGCAGGTCGTCGCCGTCGACCAGGGTGCCGTCGTGGCCGACTGCCAGCACCCGGTCGCCATCGCCGTCGAAGGCCAGGCCGGCATCAGCACCGATCGCAGTCACGGCGGCCTGCAGGGCGGCCGGATGGGTCGACCCGCAACCGTCGTTGATGTTGCGGCCGTCAGGCTCGGAGTGGATCACCGTCACGTCCGCCCCGAGGCGTTCCAGAGCCGGGCCTGCAATCCCCGAGGTGGCGCCGTTGGCGCAGTCCACCACCACCGCCAACCCGTCCAGCGCCCCCGGTCGGACCGATCCCACAACGGCATCCACCCACCGTTGTGCGCCCTCCACCGCTGGATCGTCGGACCATCCAACTGCCGCCGGAGACCCCTCGAGCACGGGTAGCGCATCCCAGGCCTCCTGAACGGCAGCCTGGATCGCATCGTCGAGCTTCAACCCTCCCGCCGAGAAGAGCTTCACCCCGTTGTCCCACCACGGGTTGTGCGAAGCCGTGACCATGGCCGCAGCCGCACCCTCGGCGGCGGCCAGGTGGGCCACGGCAGGGGTCGGGACCACGCCCAACTGGACCACGTCCAGGCCACCGGCGGCGAATCCCTCGGCCAGGGCCCGGGAGAGGCCCGGTCCGGACTCCCTGGTGTCTAGGCCGACGAACACCCGGTCGGAGCCGAGAAGGTCCGCCGCCGCCCGCCCCAGGGCGCGCACGACCGAATCCACGATCCTGGTTCCGGCCCGACCACGAATGCCGTCGGTGCCGAATCGGAGGCCCTCTGAGGGAACCTCGGGTTCTGCCATGCTGGAGAGCGTAGGAGCCGGGCCGGGGGTCCGACCTCCGCTCAGCGCTTGGAGTACTGCGGCGCCTTGCGGGCCTTGTGGAGTCCGTACTTCTTGGACTCCTTCTTGCGGTCGTCACGCGTCAGGAGACCGGCCAGCTTCAGGGCAGGACGACGTTCCGGCTCGAGGGCCTCGAGACCACGGGAGATGCCGAGTCGCAGGGCGCCGGCCTGACCGCTGATGCCGCCACCGTGGAGGGTGGCGTCGATGTCATAGGCACCCACGGTGTCAGTCACCCGCAGCGGCTCCATGAACACCAGCCGGTGGCTCTCAGACGGGAAGTAGTCCTCGGCCGTACGGCCATTCACCGTGACCGTGCCGGTTCCTTCGCGGAGACGGACACGGGCGACCGAACGCTTGCGACGGCCGGTGGACTGGACGAGGGGACTTGACATCGGAAACTCCTGGCTCAGGCCCTCTGGGCCCGGGCGTTGTCGATGGAAAGGGGCTGGGGCTGCTGGGCGGAATGCGGATGCTCCGCACCGCGGTACACCTTCAGCTTCGTGAGCTGCTGGCGACCCAGACGGTTCTTCGGGAGCATGCCCCTGATGGTCCGACGGACGGCCTCTTCGGGCTTCGAAGCCAGGAACTCGCCGTACACACGGGTACGCAGGCCGCCCGGGTAACCGGAGTGGTCGTAGACGTTCTTGTCCGTCAACTTGGCACCCGTCAGGACGACCTTGTCGGCGTTGATGATCACCACGTGGTCGCCGGTGTCCATGTGGGGGGTGAAGGTCGGCTTGTGCTTGCCGCGGAGGACCGCAGCCACCTCGGACGCCATGCGACCGAGGATGAGGCCCTCAGCGTCGACGACGTGCCATGCACGCTGGATCTCGCTGGCCTTGGGGGTGTACGTGGACACTGAAACCACCTGTTTCGTGGGAAGAACGCTGGATGCGGACCACGGTGGCCGGGTCGACCACCGGGGATCGGCGCCTGAAGAAGACGCGATCGAACCGGCGACCAAGGCTAGGGCCGACCGCCACCACCGGCAACCCGCCGCTGGTAGACGGGACACCAGTCACCGCCCCGATCCGGGGGACCTCAGCCGCCCTGCAGGTCGCCGACGGTCGGGATCGCCAGCGCTTCCGGTGGATAGTCCACGGACCAGAACGTGAGACCACAGGCCGGGGCCGGTTCCCCCGACGCCCCACGATCACGGGCGGCCAGGATCCCGGGGATGGAATCAACGGCGAGGCGGCCGCTGCCCACGTCCACCAGCGTGCCGACCATCGTCCGGACCATCTGGTGGCAGAAGGCCGACGCCGAGACCTCGAACTCCAGCAGGGCGATCCCCGACAGCCCCTCGGGAAGCCACCGCCACGACGCCCCGGTGATGCGGCGCATCATGGTGGGCATCGTGCCGTCCGGGCGGACCGGCGGCAGGCGGCAGAACGAGGTGAAGTCGTGCAGGCCCACGAGCAGAACGGCAGCGGCCTCCATGGCATCCACGTCGAGTCGTGCCGGGACGTGCCACGCCATCGGGGAGGTGAACGGATCGGCATCCCGACTGTTCAGGACCCGGTACCTGTAGGTGCGTCCGATGGCGCTGAAGCGGGCATCGAAGTCATCCGGTGCCCGATCCAGCGCCGTGACCACCACCGACGGTCGACACTTCCGGTTCACCGACCGGCGGAGCCTGGGCAGGTCGGCATCGTCGGGTACGTCGAAGCTGATGACCTGGCCGAGGGCGTGGACTCCACGGTCGGTACGGCCGGCACAGGTGACCGAGACCGGGACCTTCAGAACGCGCGAGAACGCAGCGTCCAGACTGCCTGCCACGGTCGGGACGCCCGCATTCGCGGCGAAACCGTGGAATGGGGCTCCGTCGTAGGCGACGACTCCCCGGACCCGCATAACGGGTGGGCTCAGACCAGTTCGATGCGCGCCATCGGCGCGTTGTCACCGTGGCGGGGACCCAACTTGAGGATCCGGGTGTAGCCACCGTGGCGGTCGGTGTAGCGGGGGCCGATCTCGTCGAACAGCTTGGCCGCCACCTCGCGATCGCGGATGAACGACACCACCTGACGGTGATTGTGGAGCCCGCCCCTCCTGGCCTTCGTGATCATCTTCTCGACGATGGGGCGGAGCGCCTTGGCCTTCGCCTCCGTCGTCGTGATCGCCTCGGCGAGGACGAGCGATGCGACCAGGTTGGCCATCATCGACTTCTGGTGTGCGGAACTGCCGCCGAAGCGACGGCCCCTCCTGGGGGTTGCAGGCATGGTGTCAGTCCCGGATCCTGAGAGCCAGACCGCGCTCGTCCAGCTTCTCGATGACCTCGTCCAATGACTTCTGGCCGAAGTTGGTGACGGCCAGCAGGTCGTCCTCGGTCTTCTCCAGCAACTGGCCGATGGTGTCGACCTGCGCCCGCTTGAGGCAGTTGCGGGGGCGCTCGGAAAGGTCCAGATCCTCGATCGGCATGTCCAGGTCCGGTGAGCTTCCGCCCACCTCCTCGGGCTCGCCGAGCTCCAGGCCACGGGCATCGTCGCTAATGTCCTCTACCAGCTGCACCAGGGCACGCAGGGTGGCTCCGGCCGAGGCCAGGGCGTCACTGGGGGTGATCGAACCATCGGTGGTGATGTCCAGGATCAGGCGGTCCATGTCCTGGGCCAGACCAACGGAAACGGGCTCCACGTCGATCGACACCCGGCGCACCGGTGAGAAGAGGGCATCCACGGGAATGACGCCGATGGCGCCCTCACCGCTGGTCCGGTCGGAACCGAGGTAGCCACGTCCGACCTCGACGGTCAGCTCGAGGGCCAGGCGGCCCTTGGAGGTAACCGTGGCCAGGTGCAGGCCGGGGTTCAGGACCTCGACCTGCTCGTTGGACTCCAGCACCGCGGCCGTGACCTCGGCGGCGCCACGTACGTCCACCCGCAGGGTGACCGGCTCGTCGCTGTGGCAACGAAGCTCCACGTCCTTGAGGCTCAGGACGATGTCGGTCACATCCTCCACTACCCCCTCGATGGTGGAGAACTCGTGCAGGGCATCGTCGAACTTGATCTGTGTGATCGCTGCGCCCGGGATGGACGAGAGCAGCGTACGACGGAGCGAGTTGCCGAGTGTGTGCCCGAAGCCCGGCTCGAGTGGGCCTACCGAGAACTGCTGACGATTGCCATCGGCGTCACTGACTGCTTCGATGGTCGGTCGCTGAATTACCAGCATGGCGTGTCCTTCTTGGGTGTTATTGAGACTTGTGGGTACGGGTTCCGGCGTCTGGGCCGGGGACTACTTGGAGTAGAGCTCGACTATGAGCTGCTCACGGACCGGGATGTCGATCTGGTCGCGCACCGGCAGCTCGCGGACGGTCACCTCGTGACCGTTGTCGCCCATCTCCAGCCATGCCGGTGACTGGCGATCCAGGACGTCGATGTTCCACTGGACGACGACCATCTTGCGCGCCTTGGCACGCAGCGACACGACCTCGCCCTTCTTGCAGCGGTAGCTGGGAATGTCCACCCGGCTACCGTTGACGTCCACGTGGCCGTGGTTGACGAGCTGGCGGGCCTGCGCCCGGGTGGCGGCCATGCCGGCCCGGTAGACCACGTTGTCGAGACGGAGCTCCAGGAACCTGAGCATGTTCTCACCGGTCACGCCCTGGCGGCGGTTCGCCTCGTCGTAGATGCGACGGAACTGCCTCTCGGTGAGACCGTATGAGAAACGGGCCTTCTGCTTCTCCTGGAGCTGCAGAAGGTACTCGGACGGGTTGCCCCGACGCCGGGTACGACCGTGCTCGCCGGGCGGGTACGGACGCTTGTCGAGCGCCACGATCTCGCCCTTGGTACCGAAGATGTTGATGCCCAGGCGCCGGGAGACCCGGGCCTTGGGGCCTGTGTAACGAGACATCTCAGACCCTCCGTCGCTTCGGCGGCCGACAGCCGTTGTGGGGAATGGGGGTGACGTCCTTGATGCCGGTCACCTCGATACCCGTGTTCTGGATGGTGCGGATGGCGGTCTCACGACCCGACCCCGGGCCCCGTACCACGACGTCCACCTTGCGGATGCCGTGTTCCATGGCCTTGCGGGCGCACTGCTCTGCGGCCATCTGGGCGGCGAACGGGGTCGACTTGCGGGAACCCTTGAAGCCGACGTTGCCAGCCGACGACCAGGCCAGCGCGTTCCCACCCTGGTCCGTGATGGTGATGATCGTGTTGTTGAAGGAACTCTTGATGTGCGCCACGCCGTGCGGGACGTTCTTCCGTTCCTTCTTGCGGGGGCGTCGGCCCCCTGCGGACGGCTTAGCCATTACTTCGTGACCTGCTTCTTGTTGGCGACCGTCTTACGCGGTCCCTTACGGGTGCGGGCGTTCGTGTGCGTGCGCTGGCCGCGTACCGGAAGGCCACGACGGTGCCGCAGGCCCTGGTAGCAGCCGATGTCCATCTTCCGCTTGATGTTCTGGGAGACCTCACGCCGGAGGTCACCCTCGACCTTGAGCTGCTGGTCGATGAACGACCGGATGGATATGACCTCGTCGTCGGTGAGGTCGCGCACCCGGGTGGTGGGATCCACGCCGGTGGCCTCGCAGACGTTCGCCGCCGAAGTGCGACCGATGCCGTGGATGTAGGTCAACGAGATGAGCACCCGCTTCTCGCGGGGGACGTCGACTCCTGAGATACGTGCCATTCCTGAGTTCCTCTAGCCCTGACGCTGCTTGTGACGGGGGTTCGTGCAGATGACCTGCACGCGACCGTGACGCCGGATCACCCGGCACTTCTCACAGATTCGCTTGACGCTTGTTCGGACCTTCATATTGTTCTTTCTGGTGTCCCAGCCACTCGTAGCGTGCTACTTGTAGCGGTAGGTGATCCGACCTCGCTTGAGGTCGTACGGGGTGAGCTCCACCTGGACGCGGTCACCCGGAAGGATCCGGATGTAGTGCATCCGCATCTTGCCGGAGATGTGGGCCAGAACATTGTGGCCATTCTCCAACTCGACCCGGAACATGGCGTTGGGCAGCGGTTCCAGAACCTTGCCCTCCAGCACGATCGCATCTTCCTTGGGCTTCTGCAGTGTGGTGCTCCTGGTAGTCACGTGCTGGATGACGGAGAAGGTTCTCCGGGGCCCGGGGCCCGCCACCATAGGCGTGGACCCGGCACAGGCCAGTGGAGAACGCTATCGCCACCCCCCGTGTGGTCCAACACGCGTGGGCCGTAACGACCGACAGAACCGCAGGTCACGACGCGTCCGCGGAGCTCAGGCGGGCATCGATGACGGCGGAGAGACGATCGAACACGATGTCCTCGTCGTCCATGCCATCGACCACGTCCAACAGCCCACGATCAGCGAACCAGGCCAGGAGGGGAGCGGTCTCGGACTCGTACAGGTCGAGTCGACGCCTGATCGCCTCCTCGGTGTCATCAGCACGGCCGCGAGCCAGCATGCGGGCCGTGACCTCGTCGACGGGAACGTCCAGGTTCACCGCTCCATTCAGGGTCGTGCCCGCCTCGGAGAGGAAGCCCTCCATGGCGGCCGCCTGGTCCGGCGTGCGGGGATAGCCGTCCAGCAGGAAGCCGCGCTCGGCCACGTCGGGCTGTGCCAGTCGCTCGGCCACGATCCCGTTGATCAGGTCGTCACCAACGAGGCTGCCGGCGTCCATCAGGGCACCGGCCTGACGGCCCAATTCCGTGCCGGCTGCCACCGCTGCACGAAGCATGTCGCCGGTGGAGACGTGGATGAGGCTGTATGCCTCCTCCAGGCGGGCAGCCTGGGTTCCCTTGCCCGACCCCTGACGGCCGAGGATCACCAGATGCACCGCTGCCATGACTACTTGAGGAAACCCTCGTAGTTACGCATCGTCAACTGGGAATCAACCTGCTTCATCGTCTCCAGCGAGACGCCCGCAGCGATCAGGATCGAGATGCCGATGAAGCCGAACCCGGCAGCGCCCCCCGAGCCGACGCCGGCACTGGTATCCAGGAAGACGTTGATGAGGATCGACGGGATCAGGGCCACACCAGCGATGAACAGGGCACCCGGCAGCGTGATGCGCGCCAGGATCTTGGCCAGGTAGCGCTCGGTCTGGTAGCCGGGACGGATACCGGGCACGAAGCCACCCTGCTTGCGGATGGTGTCGGCCTGCTTCACCGGGTCGAAGGTGATCGCCGTATAGAAGTACGCGAAGCCGACGATCAGGAGGCCCGTGATCGTGAAGTAGAAGATGTTGTCCGGCTGGGCGAGGTTGTCGTCGATCCAGCTACGGAAGCCATCCCACGGTAGGGCGGCAGCGATCAGCACCGGCAGGTAGAGCACCGACGAGGCGAAGATGATCGGGATCACACCCGACTGGTTCACCTTCAGCGGGATGTAGGTGTTCTGGCCGCCGTACATCCGGCGCCCCACCACCCGCTTTGCGAACTGCACCGGGATGCGGCGCTGACCCTGCTCCACAAACACGATCGCCGCCACGAGGCCGACCAGGACGGCCAGCACGATGAACAGCGCCACCGTGCCGTTCTCGGCCTGGATCAGGGACCCCTGAGCGGGGAAGCCACTCACGATCGAGATCATGATCAGCAGCGACATGCCGTTGCCGATCCCCTTCTGGGTAATGAGCTCGCCTATCCACATGAGCAGGGCGGTACCGGCGGTGAGGGTCAGTACGACAACGCTGACCGTGCCGATGTGGAAGTCGGGGAGCAGGTTGGCTCCCGACTGCCCCGAGATCGAGTTGCCACGGTCATTGAAGAGGAAGGCGAAGCTGGTGGACTGGATGACGGCGATGACCACGGTCAGGTAGCGGGTCCACTGGGTGATCTTGCGCTGCCCCACCGCCCCCTGCTGCTGCCACTGCTCGATGCGCGGCACCACCACGCCGAGCACCTGCATGATGATCGACGCCGTGATGTAGGGCATGACGCCCAGGGCGAACACTGCGAAGCTGGTGAGCGAACCACCTGAGAAGAGCTGGAGGAATGCCAGCACACCACCCTGGTCTGCACGATCGCGCAGCAACTGAACCTGCTCCACGTCGATCCCCGGGGCCGGCATGAACGCACCGATCCGGTAGAGCAGGATCATGACGAGGGTGAAGACGATCCGCTTTCGCAGATCGGCCACCCTGAACATGTTCAGCATGCTGGAGAGCACGTGGACTCCTGTCGATCGTCTGGAGGTCGGTTACCGGTCGGGTACGGACCGGTCAGCGGTTCATCAGGGCATTGCCTGATGCGGGCGGGCGGACCGAGAACGGCAAGGGCAACTTCTCGATGCTGCCGCCGGCGGCGGTGATGGCCACCTCCGCCGATGCCGAGAAGGCATGTGCCTTCACGGTCACCGCACGGGTCAGGGCTCCACGGCCCAGAACCTTCACCAGCGACTTCTTGCCTACCAGACCCTTGGTGTGCAGGGCCTCGGGCGAGACCTCGTCCAGCCCACAGGCCTCGAGGGTGTCGAGGTTCACCGCCTGGTACTCCACGCGGAACGGGTTCTTGAAGCCCTTCAGCTTCGGGATGCGCTGAAGCAACGGCATCTGGCCGCCCTCGAAGCCGACACGGACCGTGTTACGGGCCCGCTGGCCCTTCATGCCACGGCCGGCGGTCTTGGCACCCTTGCCGCCGATGCCACGAGCGACGCGCTTGGCCCGCTTCCTGGACCCCGGCGCAGGCTGCAGATCATGGACCTTCATATCAGTCGACCTCCTTGACAACGACCAGGTGCGGAACCCGGGCGATCATGCCCCTGATCTCGCCACGGTCCGGCAGAGTGTTGCTGCGGCCGATGCGTCCCAGGCCGAGGGCGCGCAATGTGCCGCGTGCCTTGGGCTTGGCGCCGATACCGCTACGAACCTGGGTGACGACGAGTTGTCCCATATCAGTCACCGTCCGAACCGTTGGAAGCGCCGACACCGGCTTCGGTGCGGCGATACGCCTCGAGCAGGGCGGCCGGTACGAACTCCTCCGCATCAAGGCCGCGCAGTCGGGCGATGTCGTCGGGACGCCGCAGGGCCTTCAGGCCGGCCACGGTGGCGCGGGCCACGTTGATGTGGTTCGCAGAACCCTGTGACTTGCAGAGGACGTCGTGGACGCCAGCCTCTTCCAGGATGGCGCGTGCCGCGCCACCGGCGATCACCCCGGTACCGGGAGCAGCGGGACGCATCAGCACCTTGCCCGCACCGGCGATCCCGATCACCGGGTGGATGATCGTCGAGCCGGTCAGCGGCACGCTGAACAGGTTCCGCTTCGCCTCCTCGGTCCCCTTCTGGATCGCCAGCGGGACCTCCTTGGCCTTGCCGTAGCCCAGACCGACCCGGCCTGCGCCGTCACCGATCACCACCAGGGCCGTGAACGAGAACCTGCGTCCGCCCTTGACCACCTTGGCCACGCGGTTGATGTGGATGACGCGGGACTCCCGGAGGGAGGCGTCGTCGTTCCTGTTCGGTGCCATCAGAACTCCAATCCGGCGTCACGGGCGGCGGCGGCGAGCGCAGCCACCCGTCCGTGGTACTTGTAACCACCGCGGTCGAACACCACGGCGGCGATCCCAGCCTCGCGGGCGCGCTCGGCTACGAGACGCCCGACCTCGGTCGCTGCGGCCACCCCGGTGACCCCATCGGCCACACCGGCCTGCTGCGTGGAAACGGCAGCCACCGTCGTCCCGGCCTGGTCGTCGATGACCTGCGCCGTGATGTGACGGGAGGAACGGAACACCGCCAGACGGGGCCGCGTCGCGGTCCCCTGGACCGACTTGCGAACCCGACGGTGACGGCGCTGACGCGCCCTGGAACGATCTACGTTGCTCACTTCGCAGCCTTTCCGGCCTTGCGGGCCACATGTTCACCGAGGTAGCGCACGCCCTTGCCCTTGTACGGCTCCGGCTTGCGGAGCGCCCGGATGTCCGCGGCCACCTGGCCGACGACCTGCTTGTCGGGCCCGGACACGATGATGCGGGTGGGCTCTGGTACGTCGAAGGAGATTCCCGCCGGAGCCTTGACCTCGATCGAGTGGCTGAAGCCGAGCTGCATCTCGAGGGCATCCGTGCCCTTTGCGATGCAGCGGTAGCCGACGCCGATGATCTGGAGTTCCTTGGCGAAACCCTCGGACACGCCGAGGACCATGTTGTTCACCAGCGAGCGCGTCAGGCCGTGCATGGCCCGGTTGCGTCGCTCGTCGTTCGGGCGCTCGACGAGGATCTCCTCGCCATCCCGGCGCACCGTGATCTCACCGCCGACCTCGAGGTCGAGGGCCCCCTTGGGACCCTTGACGCTGACCTGGCGGCCGTCGATGGATACCTCGACACCTGATGGCACCGTGATCGGCGCCCTTCCGATTCTGGACATGTGCTGCCTCCCCTACCAGACGTAGCAGAGGACCTCGCCGCCGATTCTCCGGCGGCGAGCCTCACGGTCGCTCATCAGCCCACGGCTGGTCGAGATCACGGCTACACCGAGACCACCCAGCACCCGCGGGATCGTGTTGGAAGCGCGGTAGATGCGCAGTCCCGGCTTGGAAACCCGCTTCACCCCGCTGATGACGCGCTCCCTGTCAGCGGAGTACTTCATCTCGATGGTCAGCACCTTGCCGGGGCCGGTGGTCGAATCCGACACCTCGAAGTCCCGGATGTAACCCTCGCTCTTGAGGATGTCGGCCAGCGCGATCTTCTGCTTGGACGATGGCATCTTCACGCCATCGTGCATCGCCTGGTTGGCGTTACGGATACGCGTCAGCATGTCAGCGACGGGATCGGTCATGGTCATCTCAGATCCTCCTCACCAGCTCGACTTCGTGAGCCCGGGGATCTCTCCCGCGTGGGCCATGCTGCGAAGGCAGATACGACAGAGGTTGAAGGCGCGGTAGACCGAACGCGGGCGGCCGCAACGGCGGCAGCGCGTGTAGGCCCGAACCTTGAACTTCGGGGTCTTCTGCTGCTTGTTGACCAGTGCTTTCTTGGCCACTACTGCCCTTCCTTCCGGAATGGGAACTTGAACGCAGCGAGCAGTGCACGCCCACCTGCGTTGTCGGACGCGGACGTCACGATGGTGATGTCCATTCCCCGGGTCCGGTCGACCTTGTCATAGTCGACCTCCGGGAAGATCAGCTGTTCGGTGACACCGAACGTGTAGTTGCCGTTGCCGTCGAACGACCGGGGACTGAGGCCACGGAAGTCACGGATCCGGGGGATCGCCAGGGTGATCAGACGATCCAGGAACTCGTACATGCGATCACCGCGGAGGGTCACCTTGGCCCCGATGGCCTGACCCTCGCGGAGCTTGAAGTTCGAGATGGAGACACGAGCCCGTGTCACGATCGGCTTCTGGCCGGTGATGGCCTCCAGGTCGCTGACCGCTCCGTCAAGGAGCTTGGCCTGCTGGGCAGCGTCGCCGACGCCCATGTTGACCACGATCTTCTCCAGGCGCGGGACCTGCATGATGTTCGCCAGCCCCAGCTCCTCCTGCAGCGCTCCGCGGATCTCATCCGTGTAGCGCTCACGCAGCCGCACGGTGGCGGTCATGGTGTCAGCCATCGAGGTCCACCCCCGTCCGCCTGCAGATCCGGACCTTGTCGCCCGCATCGTTGAACCGGTACCCGACACGGGTGGGTCGACCGTCCGACGGGCTCAGCACGGCGACGTTGGAGACGTCCACCGGCATGGCCTTGTCGATGATCCCACCCTGCATGGTGGCGCTGGTCGACTTCTGGTGGCGCTTGGCGATGTTCACGCCGTCCACGATGACCTTGTTGGCGGCAGGGATGGCTCGGCTGACCTTCCCCTCCCTGCCCTTGTCCTTGCCCGCCAGGACACGGACCTTGTCACCCTTCCTGATCTTCATCTCAAAGCACCTCCGGAGCGAGCGAGACGATCCGCATGAACTTGTGGTCCCGCAACTCACGCCCGACGGGACCGAAGATGCGTGTGCCACGCGGCTGGTCCTGGTCGTTGATGAGCACGGCGGCGTTCTCGTCGAAGCGGATGTAGGAGCCGTCGGGACGGCGGCACGCCTTCTTGGTGCGCACGACGACGCACTTGACGACCTCGCCCTTCTTGACCGCCGCACCCGGGTTGGCCACCTTGACCGTGGCGACGAAGACGTCGCCGATCGAGGCGTAGCGACGCTTCGAGCCACCCAGCACCTTGATGCACAGCACCTCGCGGGCGCCGGAGTTGTCTGCGACCCGTAGGCGGGTCTCCTGCTGGATCATTACTTCGCCCTCTCGAGGATCTCGACCAGGCGCCAGCGCTTCAGCTTGGACAACGGGCGGGTCTCCTGGACACGAACGCGGTCGCCCACGTTCATCTGGTTCTCCTCGTCATGGACGTGTAGGCGCTTGGTCCGCTGCACGGTCTTGGCGTAGCGACGGTGCCGCACGCGGTCGACCGTCTCCACCACCGCCGTCTTGTCCTGGACGTCGGACACCACGACGCCCTCACGCACCTTGCGGCGGTTCGGACGCTCGGTCGTCGCTTCGTTCGTATCGGCCATCAGTCGGCCACCTCCTCGCCGGCGGCCCCAAGGGCCTCGGCGGCGTCGATCTCACGGGCCCGCATCTCTGTCAGCACGCGGGCGACCTCCTTCTTGACACGCCCCATCTGGGCGTGGTTCTCCAGCTGGCCGGTGACCAGCTGGAAGCGGAGGTTGAACAGTTCTTCCTTGGCATCGCCGAGCCGCTCCCGCAGGTCGGTGTCGCCGAGGTCGGCGAGGGACTTGTTCTTCGCCATGGCTAGAAGCCCTCCTCACGGACGATGAAGCGAGCCTTGATCGGCAGCTTCTGGATGGCACGGTCGAGGGCCTCACGGGCGACAACCGCATCGTGGTAGGACAACTCGAACAGGACCCGGCCCGGCTTGACCACGGCCACCCACTTCTCGGGGTTGCCCTTGCCTGAGCCCATGCGGGTCTCGGCCGGCTTCTCGGTGACGGGCTTGTCGGGGAAGACGTTGATCCAGACCTTGCCACCACGCTTGATGTGACGGGTCATGGCGATACGGGCCGCCTCGATCTGGCGGGCGGTGATCCAGCCCGGCTCAAGGGCCTGGATGCCGAACTCACCAAAGGTGATCTCGGTCTGGCCCTTGGAGGTGCCCTTCAGCCGTCCGCGGTGCTGCTTGCGGTGACGGACCTTCTTCGGCATCAGCACGGTCAGTCACCATCCCCGCCGCGGAAGTGCGGCGTCTCATGGGCTTCCCGGGTGGAGGCCTCGATGGCCTCCTCCTCAGCCAGGAGCTTCTCGAACTCGGCATCGCCGGCCTTGACCAGCGGAGCCGGCTCGACTTCGACCGTCGTCGTCTCGGCATCGGCGGTCTGCGCCGGCTCGGCGACATCGGCCGTCTCGGTCCGCTTACGCGCTGCTGCGGAGGAGACGACGGTGCGGGGCTTGGTCTGCCCTGACGTCTCGCCCACGGCCATGGCGGCCTCCTTGGAGATCTTGTCCTCCATCACGCTCTTGTAGGGGAGGATGTCGCCCCTGTAGATCCAGACCTTCACGCCGATGCGGCCATAGGTGGTCCGCGACTCGCGGAAGCCGTAGTCGATGTCGGCCCTGAGCGTGTGCAGCGGCACACGGCCCTCGCGGTACCACTCGGTCCGGGACATCTCGGCTCCACCCAGACGACCCGAGCACTGGACCCGGATACCGAGGGCGCCGGCCTTCTGGGCGTTCTGGACCGCACGCTTCATCGCCCGGCGGAAGGCCACCCGGCCTGCCAACTGGTCGGCCACACCCTGGGCGATCAGCGCCGCATCAAGCTCCGGCTCCTTGATCTCCTGGATGTTGAGCTGGACGGCGTTGTTGCCGGTGATCTCGCCCAGGCCGACCCGCAGACGGTCGGCCTCGGTTCCCTTCCGGCCGATGACGATTCCCGGTCGGGCCGTGTGCACGTCGACGCGTACCCGGTCGCGGGTGCGTTCGACCTCCACGCGGCTGATGGCAGCGTGGGGCAACTCGGTCATGAGGTAGTCGCGGACCTTCCAGTCCTGGAGCAGGTTGTCGGCGTACTCCTGCCGTGTGGCGAACCACCGGGACTTCCAGTCGGTGGTGATACCCAGGCGGAAGCCGTACGGATTGACCTTCTGGCCCATCAGTTGGCCTCTTTCTCGGCGTCGTCTGCCGACTCATCGGATTCATCCATGTCGACGGCGTCCTCGGCCACCGACCCGTCGGCCACATCTGAAGCCTCAGCGGTGTCGGGCTCTGCTTCCGTGTCCGAGTCTTCGGAGGCCACGGCGTCCGCCGGTGCCTCTTCGTGGTCGTGGTCGTGTGCAGCCTCTTCAGCAGCAGCCGCTTCAGCAGCAGCCTCTTCGGCCGCAGCCGCCCGGCTCCGCTCGACCCTCTGGCGTCGGGCCTCGGCAGCGTGGGCGCTGGAACCGGCCCGGCCCTTCGCGGCATCGCGCTCGCGCATCGTCTCGAGGGTGGCCTCGTCGTACCTGGTCACGATGATCGTGATGTGGCAGGTCCGCTTGTTGATGCGGGTGGCCCGGCCACGTGCACGCGGCCGCCAGCGCTTCAGCGTCGGACCCTCATCGGCGTAGCAGGTGGAGACGAAGAGCTCCTCGGCCGGGATCCCGTCGTTGTTCTCCGCATTGGCCACGGCCGACTCGAGCAGCTTGGAGACCACCTCGGATACCGAACGCTCGGAGAACGCCAGGATCTCGGCAGCCCGGCCGTAGGACTCGCCACGTACCAGGTTGAGGACCTCGCGGGCCTTGGACGCCGACACCCGGACGTACCGGACGACGGCCCGGGTCCCCGGGCGCTCGTTCGTCTTGGTGCCGGCCATCAGCGGTTGCCGCCCTTTTCCTGGCCGGCATGGGACCGGAAGGTACGCGTCGGGGCGAACTCTCCCAGCTTGTGGCCGACCATCGACTCGGTCACGTACACCGGAACGTGCTTGCGACCGTCGTGCACACCGATCGTGTGGCCGACCATGTCGGGCACGATGGTGGACCGGCGGGACCAGGTCCTGATGACCCTCTTCTCGTCGGACGCGTTCAGGGCGTCCACCTTCTTGAGAAGGTGGTCGTCCACGAACGGACCCTTCTTGAGACTCCTCGGCATCGCCGATTACCTCCGCGACCCGCGCCGACGACGGCGGCGCACGATCAACTTGTCGGACTGCTTGCCCCGCTTGCGGGTACGACCCTCGGGCTTGCCCCAGGGGGACACCGGATGGCGGCCACCGGACGTCTTGCCCTCGCCACCACCCAGTGGGTGGTCGACGGGGTTCATGACGACACCACGCGACTGGGGGCGGACGCCCTTCCAGCGGTTACGACCGGCCTTGCCGATCTTGGTGAGCTCGTGTTCCTGGTTGCCCACCTCGCCGACCGTTGCACGGCAGTCGATGCGGATCCGCCTCATCTCAGTGCTGGGAAGGCGCAGGGTGGCGTAGTCGCCCTCCTTGGCCACCAGCTGGATGCTGGAACCGGCACTGCGGGCCAACTTGCCGCCGCCGCCGGGCTGCATCTCGACATTGTGGACGACCGTACCAACCGGGATGTAACGCAACGGCAGTGCGTTGCCGGCCTTGATCTCGCTGCCCTGGCCGGACTGCAACGTGTCGCCGACCTGGACACCCTTCGGGGCGAGGATGTAGCGCTTCTCGCCGTCGTGGTAGTGCAGCAGGAGGATGCGGCAACTGCGGTTCGGGTCGTACTCGAGGGCTGCCACCTTTGCCGGCACCCCGTCCTTGTTGCGCCGGAAGTCGATGACCCGGTACTGGCGCTTGTGGCCACCACCACGGTGGCGGGACGTCATGCGTCCGTAGTTGTTGCGACCACCGGTGCTGGTCTTCTTCTCGGTGAGCGCCCGCTCGGGCCTGGTCTTCGTGATTTCCGAGAAGTCGGCGACGGTCTGGAACCGGCGACCGGGACTGGTCGGCTTGCGCTTGCGCTGCGGCATGGGTCTAGACCTCGAACAACTCGATCGACTCACCCTCGACGAGGGTGACGTATGCCCGCTTGGCGTCCGGGCGCTTGCCGAAGGTGGGCATGCCACGGTTCCGCTTGCGCTTGCCCTCGCGGTTGAGGGTGTTCACCTTCAGGACCTTGACGTCGAAGATCGACTCGACGGCGTCGCGGATCTCGGGCTTCGAAGCCGACCTGGCGACCTCGAAGGTGTAGACGTGGTCCTCCATGAGGGCGTAGGACTTCTCCGACACGACCGGCTTCACGATTACGTCACGTGCGTCCTTCACTCTTCCTCCTCCCCACTGGGATCGGCGTCAACCTCAACCGCAGGCTCGACCGGTGCCGGAGTGGCCGGCGCCGAAGTGGAGAACGAGGGCAGGGTCGCACGTGTGAACACGATGTAGTCGCACACCAGGACGTCGTATGCGTTCAACTCCCCGGGTGACAGAACGTGCACCTCGGGCAGGTTGGCGAAGCTCTTCCAGGTGTTCTCGTCGCCGCGCTCGGCCACGACCAGGGCCCGTCCCTGCACACCGAGAGTGGCCAGCGCCGCCAGAGCGACCTTCGTCTTCGGTACCTCGAAGTTCCAGTCGTCGACTACGACGACACGACCCTCGGCGGCACGATCGCTCAGGGCCGAACGGAGGGCCAGGCGGATCATCTTCCTGGGGGTCTTCTGGGCATAGCTCCGGGGCTTGGGGCCGAGGGCCACGCCACCTCCGCGCCACTGTGGTGACCGGATGGAACCCTGACGGGCACGACCGGTGCCCTTCTGGGCCCACGGCTTGGCACCGCCACCACGGGACTCGGCCCGCGTCAGCGTGCTCTGCGTACCCGATCGGCGGGCAGCCAACTGGGCGGTGACCACCTGATGCATGACGGCCACGTTCGGCTGGATGCCGAACGTGTGCTCGTCCAACTCGACGGAACCTGCAGCGGCGCCCGTCGGGCTGAGAACGTCGATCTTCGCCATTACCGGGCCCCCTTCACGGCATCGCGGATGAGGACGGTTGCGCCTCGGGCGCCTGGCACCGAACCGCGTACCAGGAGCAGGTCGCGCTCGGCGTCAGCCTGCACGACCTCGAGGTTCAGCGTCGTCGTCTTCTGGTTGCCCATCCGACCCGGCATGCGCTTGCCCTTGAATACCCTTGAAGGGGTGGCGCACTGGCCGATGGCCCCGGGCTTGCGATGGACCTTGTGGGCTCCGTGCGAAGCACGCTGGCCCTTGAAGCCGTGGCGCTTCATGACACCCGCGAAACCCTTGCCCTTGCTGACGGCGGTGACGTCGACATGGCCCAGGTTGGCCATCGACTCCACCGTGATCTCCTGACCGACCTCGTAGCCGTCGACGTCGTCGAGGCGCAGCTCGACGAGCTTGTCCCCTGCGGCCACGCCACCGACGGCGAAGTGGCCGGCCTCCGGGCGGTTCAACTTGCTCTTGTCCCTGTCGCCATAGGTCACCTGGAGGGCGGTGTAGCCATCCCGTTCGGTGGTCTTGATCTGGACTACGCGGTTGGGGGTGACACGCAACACGGTCACAGGCAGGACCCGGTTGTCCTCGTCCCACACCTGTGTCATGCCGACCTTGACGCCGACGACTGCCTTGTTGGCCATGATGGCTCCTGCGACTACGCCGGAGAACTCCCCCGGCGGCTGGCCCGTTGGTGGGCCGCTCACGCGAACGCTCCGCACAGGCATGGCCCGGCGGAGCGGTGATTCGGTTGTGCCGTTCGGTTCACCGGATCCCGGGGGACACGGAGCCTGAACGGACGTCAGTTGTGCGACACCGGACCCTCCGGAGCGCGGAGGACCACGATACGGCCATCGCGAAGCAGCAACAACCGCCACACGGTGGATGTCCGCCGTGTGGCGAACGCCACGCGGCATCCCCAGCGCCTCCGGGACCCACCGGTAGCGTCGGACAGGTCGTGGGATCGCCGCCGTTCCCACGACGACGACCAATGACTGAGCAGGCCTCCGAAACGACGACATCCCCACCATGGGCTAGGCGGGCCATCATCAGCCTGCTCGTCGGCATCGGAGCCCTCTGGTACCTGCGTGGCGTCATCTCGGCGCTCCGACCACTGCTCATGGTCCTACTGGTTTCCCTGTTCCTCTCGTTCGCCCTGGAACCCGCGGTGAACCGGCTGGAACGGCGCGGGATGCGCCGGGGCCCGGGAACGTTCCTGGTGCTCGCCGTCATGGTCGGGGCCCTGGGCGGCTTCGGAATCCAGGTCGGGAGCCTCCTGGCCGAACAGGTTGCGGACTTCAGCGAGAACGTGCCCACGTACCTGGAGAAGATCGACGGTTGGCTGGAGGATTCGTTCGGGATCCAGCACGCCACCGCCGACCTCAGGTCCGAATACGACTCCGGCGCACTTGCCACACGCCTGGGCGAGGTGGCAGACGACCTGGCGCGGTTCGGGACCACCGTCGTCAACGTCCTGTTCAACCTGTTCACCGTCGGCCTGTTCACGTTCTACCTGGTGGCCGAAGGCCCGAAGCTACGCCGGATCATCTGTTCCTTCCTGGCTGAACGACACCAACGCCACGTGCTGGAGGTCTGGGACCTGGCCATAGAGAAGACCGGTGGCTACATCCTCTCCCGGAGCCTCCTGGCCCTGGCCTCGTCGTTGGTCCACTGGGCGGCGTTCGAGGCAATCGGCCTGCCATCGTCGCTGGCCCTCGCCCTCTGGGTCGGGGTCATGTCCCAGTTCGTACCCGTGGTCGGGACCTACATCGCGGGCGCCCTTCCGCTGGTCATCGCACTGCTGGGCGACCCGGTGGACGCACTCTGGGTGATGGCGGCCGTGGCCACCTACCAGCAGGTCGAGAACTACCTGCTGGCGCCCAGGATCACGGCCCACACCATGCAACTCCATGTGGCGGTCGCATTCGGGGCGGTCATAGCCGGCTCCGCCGTGCTGGGGGTGGTCGGAGCCCTACTGGCCCTTCCCGCAGCGGCGACCATCCAGTCGGTGATCGCCGCCGAAGCGGAGCGCCACGAGGTGGCCGAGCACCTGATCGCCGAGAGCAGCCTCCGACGGGGCCACGGCGAGCCACCCTCCCCCGACTGACCAGCGCAGTTCGCAGAACCCCGTAACGAACGGGAGCGCCCCCGAGGGGGCGCTCCGTCGTACATGTCGACCTACGGTCGACCCTGCGAATTCAGACCTGCTGGATCTTGATCTCGATGTCGACACCAGCCGGGAGGTCGAGGCGCTGGAGCGAATCAACCGTCTTGGGCGAGGGGTCCAGGATGTCGAGCAGGCGCTTGTGGATCCGCATCTCGAAGTGCTCCCTGGAGTCCTTGTCCTTGAAGGGGCCGCGAATGACCGTGTAGCGGTGCTTCTCGGTCGGTAGCGGTATCGGTCCCCTGAGGTCAGCCTGGGTACGTCGGACCGTCTCGACGATCTTCTTGGTCGACTGGTCTATGACCTGGTGGTCATAGGCCTTCAGCCGGATCCGGATCCTCTGTCCTACAGCCATCGGGGTCTACTACTTCAGGATCTTGGTGACAGCGCCGGCGCCCACAGTGCGGCCACCCTCACGGATGGCGAACCGCAGGCCCTCGTCCATGGCGATCGGAGCGATGAGCTCGACCGTCATGGTCGTGTTGTCACCGGGCATGCACATCTCGGTGCCCTCGGGCAACTCGATGTTCCCGGTCACGTCGGTGGTCCGGAAGTAGAACTGCGGCCGGTAGTTGGAGAAGAACGGCTTGTGCCGTCCACCCTCAGCCTTGTTCAGCACGTACACCTCAGCCTCGAAGTTGGTGTGGGGGGTGATCGAACCGGGCTTGGCAAGGACCTGGCCACGCTGGACCTCCTCCTTGTCGATGCCACGCAGCAGGGCTCCGATGTTGTCTCCGGCGCGACCCTCGTCGAGGAGCTTGCGGAACATCTCGACACCGGTGCAGACCGTGGTCTTGGTGTCCTTGAGGCCGATGATCTCAATGCTGTCGCCCGTGTTCACGATGCCCTGCTCCACACGGCCGGTCACCACGGTGCCACGACCGGTGATCGAGAAGACGTCCTCGATGGGCATCAGGAACGGCTTGTCCACGTCACGCTCAGGTTGCGGGATGTACTCGTCCACCTGATTCATGAGCTCGGCGACCTGGTCGGCGGCGTCCGAGTCGCCCTCGAGGGCCTTCAGCGCCGAGACCCTCACAACCGGGGTGTCGTCACCCGGGAACTCGTACTCGTCCAGGAGCTCGCGGACCTCCATCTCGACCAGCTCGAGGAGCTCCTCGTCGTCGACCATGTCGCACTTGTTGAGGGCGACCACGATCTTCGGCACGCCGACCTGGCGGGCCAGCAGCACGTGCTCACGGGTCTGGGGCATCGGACCGTCTGCGGCCGACACCACCAGGATCGCACCGTCCACCTGGGCGGCGCCGGTGATCATGTTCTTGATGTAGTCGGCATGGCCCGGCATGTCGACATGGGCGTAGTGCCGGTTCGGGGTCTCGTACTCGACGTGGCTCACGTTGATCGTGATGCCGCGCTCCCGCTCCTCGGGGGCCTTGTCGATGTTGTCGAACTCGGTGAACGAGGTCGAGTCGGGGTCACGGTCCGAGAGGACCTTCGTGATCGCCGCGGTAAGAGTGGTCTTACCGTGGTCGATATGTCCCATCGTTCCCACGTTCACGTGGGGCTTGTTCCGCTCGAAGTGGGCCTTGGCCATTGCTCTGCTTCCTTGGGTTATTTTCGGAGTATTCCGGACGGTTGATGGAGGTCACTCACCGTGGATACGGCGGGTGATCTCCTCCTGCACCGACCCGGGGGTCTGCTGGTAGGAGTCGAATTGCATGGTGTAGGTCGCACGACCCTGGGTCCGCGACCGGAGATCGGTAGCGTACCCGAACATCTCGGACAGTGGCACCTGTGCGCTGATGACCTGGTTGGCGCCACGGGCCTCCATCTGGCCGACCCGGCCGCGACGGGAGTTGAGGTCACCGACCACGTCGCCCATGTAGGTCTCGGGCGTGACGACCTCCACGGACATCACAGGCTCGAGCAGTACGGGCTTCGCCATGCGCATCGCCTCCCGGAACCAGGCCTGGGCTGCGATCTTGAACGCCATCTCAGACGAGTCGACGTCGTGCGACTTGCCGTCGTTCAGGCTCACCTTCAGGCCGAGGACCTGGAAGCCGGCCAACGGACCGTTGCTGGTCGCCAACTGGATACCGGCATCGACCGAGGGGATGTACTCCTTGGGGATGCGACCACCGCGGACGTTGTCCTCGAACAGGTACGTGGACCCATCCTCGGTATACGGCTCGAGGCTGGCCACGATCTCGGCGAACTGGCCCGAACCGCCCGTCTGCTTCTTGTGGGTGTACCGGTAGTCCAGGACCGGCTTCGTGATGGTCTCGCGGTAGGCCACCTGAGGACGGCCCACGTTCGCGTCCACCCGGAACTCCCGGAGCATGCGATCCACAAGGACCTCCAGGTGGAGTTCGCCCATGCCGCCGATGATGGTCTGACCAGTCTCCTCGTCACTACGGACGGTGAAGGTCGGGTCCTCCTCGGCCAGGGCACCCAGGGCCTTGCCCATCTTGTCCTGGTCGGCCTTCGAGCGGGGCTCCACGGCGACGTGGATGACCGGCTCCGGGAACTCCAACTGCTCGAGCACGATCGGGTGGTCGGGCGCACAGAGGGTGTCGCCGGTCCGGGTGTTCTTCAGGCCGATGCCGGCCACGATGTCGCCGGTACGCACCTCGTCACGATCCTCGCGGTCGTTGGCGTGCATCTCGAGGATGCGACCGATGCGCTCCTTGTTGCCGGTTCGGGTGTTCAGGACAGCGGAGCCCTTCTCCAGCAGCCCGCTGTACGCACGGAAGTAGATGAGCTTGCCGACGTGGGGGTCGGTCATGATCTTGAACGCCAGTGCGGCGAAGGGCGCCTCGTCGGCGGGTTCGCGCTGCACCGTGTCGCCCGTCCGGGGGTGTACACCCTCGACGGGGGGAAGGTCAACGGGCGACGGCAGGTAGTCCACAACCGCGTCGAGAAGGGTCTGCACGCCCTTGTTCTTGAACGCTGAGCCGGTCAGGATCGGCACGCAGTGACCAGCGAGGGTGCCGGTGCGGACGGCTGACCGCACGTCGGCGGCGGTGATCTCCTCGTCGCCGACGAACTTCTCGAGAATGTTCTCGTCGAACTCCGACAGTACGTCGATGAGGCCGGCGCGGAACTCGGCGGCCTTCTCCACGAGGTCGTCGGGGATGTCCACGACGTCCCAGGTGGCGCCCAGATCCTCACCCTGCCAGACGAGGGCGTTCATCTCGACCAGGTCCACGATGCCGACGAATTCGGACTCGGCACCGATGGGGATCTGGAGCACCGCCGTCTTGCAGCCGAGCCGATCCTGGATCGTGTCCAACACATAGTAGAAGTCGGCGCCGATGCGATCCATCTTGTTGATGAAGCACATGCGGGGCACCTGGTACTTGTCGGCCTGGCGCCACACGGTCTCCGTCTGGGGCTCCACTCCGGCCACCCCGTCGAACACGGCAACGGCGCCATCCAGCACCCGCAGCGAACGCTCGACCTCGACCGTGAAGTCCACATGGCCCGGCGTGTCGATGATGTTGATTCGGTGGTCCCGCCAGAAACAGCTCGTGGCAGCGGAGGTGATGGTGATGCCCCGCTCCTGTTCCTGCTCCATCCAGTCCATGGTGGCTGCGCCGTCGTGGACCTCACCGATCTTGTAGTTGACACCGGTGTAGTAGAGGATCCGCTCGGTCGTCGTGGTCTTGCCCGCGTCGATATGGGCCATGATCCCGATGTTCCGGGTCTTCTGGAGTGAGTGTCGGTTCGCCATGATGTAACTCGTCGTTCGCTGTTCGTTCGGAATCGGTGTCGCTGGACTTCCCGGGCTGCAGGCTGCGGACGGGCCATCGAACCCGCCACTGGGACTGGACGATCGGACCGAACTGGTCGGCTTCCGGGATCAGGTGGAGAGGTGCCCGAAGGGGCTACTCACCACCGGTAGTGGGCGAATGCCTTGTTGGCGTCGGCCATCTTGTGCAGGTCCTCACGGCGCTTCACCGAGGACCCGATGCCGTTGGAGGCATCCATGATCTCGTTGGCCAGCCGCTCGGCCATCGTGCGTTCACGACGGTCACGGGAGTAGTTGACCAGCCAACGCATGGCGAGGGTGTTGGCCCGCCGGGGGCGAACCTCGACCGGCACCTGGTATGTGGCGCCACCCACCCGGCGGCTGCGGACCTCCAGCTGGGGACGGACGTTCTCGATCGCCCGCTTCAGCGTGCCGACCGGCTCGCTCCCGGTCTTCTGCTCGACCGTGGAGAGCGCCGCGTAGACGATGCGTTCGGCCGTCGAACGCTTGCCGCGCTGCAGCACCTTGTTGACCAACTGGGTGACCGCGGTGGACCGGTAGACCGGGTCCGGGGTCATTTCACGACGTACGGCAGGGCCCTTGCGTGGCACGGTCAGCCTTCCTTCTTCGCGCCGTAACGGCTGCGAGCCTGGCGCCGCTGGCTGACGCCGGAGGTGTCCAGCGTTCCACGGATCACCTTGTAGCGAACACCGGGCAGGTCCTTCACACGGCCACCACGCACGAGCACGATCGAGTGCTCCTGGAGGTTGTGGCCCTCGCCCGGGATGTAGGCCGTCACCTCGACGCCGCTCGTGAGGCGAACACGCGCCACCTTGCGGAGGGCGGAGTTCGGCTTCTTCGGCGTCGTGGTGTACACGCGGGTGCAGACACCACGTCGCTGAGGCGCGCCCTTCAGAGCCGGTGTGGCCTCCTTGCGGCGCTTTGACTTGCGGCCCTTGCGGACCAACTGCTGGATGGTGGGCACTTATCTACCTCGTTGAGAGAAAATGACGGCGGCTTCGATGGGTCGACCGGGGTGAGGCACCGGCCAGCGCACGAGTCTATGGGCGGGTCTCCCCGACTCACAAACGTGCCCGACTGGCCGGGTTCACATCACATGGTCATCTATACGGCCTCGGGTGCGTCGGGCTCGGGTGCGTCGGGCTCGGGAGCCCCGATCGTGCCGGCGAGGTCGATCACATCGGCCTCGTAGGCACCTGCGAAGGCATCCTCGCCCGAACCGGGCTGGCTGGCCAGCCATTCGGCCAGGTCCTGCTCCTCGTCGACCGACGAGTAGAAGTCCATCGGCTTGTAGTCCGGCGCGTGGGTGGCCACCCGTCGGTACTCCTCCATGCCGGTCCCCGCGGGAACCAGCTTGCCGATGATGATGTTCTCCTTCAGGCCGATGAGATTGTCACTCCGGCACTCGATGGCCGCCTCGGTCAGCACACGGGTCGTCTCCTGGAAGGAGGCCGCCGAGAGCCACGAGTCGGTGGCCAGGGAGGCCTTGGTGATGCCCATGAGCTCGGGGCGACCCTCTGCCGGACGTCGCCCCTCGGCGACCAGGGTCCGGTTCGTCTCGGCGAACGTCCTCTGGTCGACCTGCTCGCCGGGGAGGAAGTCCGACTCGCCGGGATCGTTGATCTTCACCCGACGGGTCATCTGCCTCACGATGAGCTCGATGTGCTTGTCGTGGATGGACACGCCCTGGTCCCTGTAGACCTTCTGGACCTCTTCCACCAGGTACTGCTGGGTCTCGCGGACACCCTTGATCTCCAGCAGTTCCTTGGGGTCCCGGGGGCCCTCGACGATGGGATCGCCTGCCTTCACCTCGTCACCGTCGGCGACCTCCAGACGGGGAAGCCCGGGGATCGTGTAGACCTCCTCGGTTCCGTCGTCGGCAACCACGGTGATCTCACGACCACGGCCCTCGTCCTCGCCGATCCGGACCACACCGGAAATGCGGGCCAGGGTGGACTTGCCCTTCGGGGTGCGTGCCTCGAACAACTCCACGACCCTCGGTAGACCGCCTGCGAGGTCCTTGCCGACGACGCCACCGGTGTGGAACGTACGCATGGTCAGCTGGGTGCCGGGCTCGCCGATCGACTGTGCGGCGATGACGCCGACGGCCTCACCGACCTCGATGTCCTTGCCGGTCGCCAGCGACATGCCGTAGCTGGCCGCAGACACGCCCGTGGCCGAGTCATCGGTCAGGGGGGACAGGACGCGGACCCTGTCGACGTCCGGATCGTCCCGCATCAGCTGCATCTCGATCTCGCCGACGATCGTGCCGGCCGCCAGGACCCGTCGAGCGCCCTTGGCCTCGGGATGGACGATGCCCTTCCCCTCGGGATCGGCGACCACGACCTCGTCGGCCAGGGTACGGCTGAAGAGGCGTGTCTCAAGGTAGAAGCGCTGGTTCTCCACATCGGAGCGGACGCCATCGATCCAGATGCCGCGGACGGCACCCTCGGCCTCGAAGGGATCGTTCTCGTTGATGATCAGTTCCTGGGACACGTCGACGAGGCGGCGGGTCAGGTAGCCGGAGTCTGCTGTACGCAGGGCGGTGTCGACCAGGCCCTTCCTGGCGCCCGGCGTGGAGATGAAGTACTCCAGCATCGTCAGGCCCTCGCGGAAGTTGGACTTGATCGGGCGCGGGATCATGTCGCCACGCGGGTTGGCCACGAGGCCACGCATGCCGGCGATCTGGCGGACCTGCATCATGTTTCCGCGCGCACCGGACTTGACCATCATGTCAATCGAGTTGGACGGATCCGCCTCGAGGGCCTTGATCATCTCCTGGGTCACCTCAGAGGTGGCCGAGTTCCAGATCTCGACCTCCTTCTGGCGACGCTCACCGTCGGTGATGATTCCCCGCCGGAACTGGGCCTCGACCTTCTCGGCGTCCCTCTCGTGGCGCTCCAGGATCTCGATCTTCTGGGCCGGGGTCTTGACGTCGTCGATGGACACGGTCAGGCCCGAACGGCTGGCGTACTCGAAGCAGACGTCCTTGAGGTCGTCAAGGCATCCGGCGACCACCATCTTGGGGTAGTGGCGAGCCAGGCCGTCGACGATGACGCCGAGTTCCTTCTTGCCGACCTGCTGGTTCACGAAGGTGATCGCCTTGCCCGGCAGGCCAGCGACCTCGATCGGGATGACGGCCTTGCGTGGCAGGGCCGCGTTGAAGATGACCCGACCCGGTGTCGTGGTGTGCCACGTGGCAGCCACGCCGTTGGCGGGTGTCTCGATGAGTTCCGGATACTCGTCCGACCGGAACTGGATGCGGGCGTGGAGGTGCACGACCCCGCTCTCGACCGCCCACTGGAGGTCGTCCAGGTTGCGGAAGACCTTGCCCTCGCCAACCTGGCCCTCGGTCTCAGTGGTCAGGTAGTAGGCACCGATGACCATGTCCTGGGTCGGCGTCACCAGCGGTCGGCCGTGGGCCGGGCTGAGGACGTTGTTGGCCGACAGCATCAGGACCCTGGCCTCAGCCTGGGCCTCCGACGAGAGGGGCAGGTGGACGGCCATCTGGTCGCCATCGAAGTCGGCATTGAACGCCGCACAGACCAGCGGGTGGATGCGGATTGCCTTGCCCTCCACGAGCACCGGTTCGAAGGCCTGGATGCCCAGGCGGTGCAGGGTGGGAGCACGGTTCAGGAGCACCGGGTGCTCGCTGATGACATCCTCGAGGATGGTCCAGACCTGGGGCTTGCGCCGCTCGACCATGCGCTTGGCCGACTTGATGTTCTGGGCCAGTCCCTCGTCGACCAGCTTCTTCATGACGAACGGCTTGAACAGCTCGAGCGCCATCACCTTGGGCAGGCCGCACTGGTGGAACTTCAGCGATGGGCCGGCCACGATGACCGAACGGCCCGAGTAGTCGACCCGCTTGCCGAGGAGGTTCTGGCGGAACCGGCCCTGCTTGCCCTTCAACATGTCGGAGAGCGACTTCAGCGGGCGGTTGCCCGGTCCGGTCACGGGGCGACCACGTCGACCGTTGTCGAACAGGGCGTCGACGGCCTCCTGGAGCATCCGCTTCTCGTTGTTCACGATGATGCCCGGAGCGCCGAGGTCAAGGAGGCGCTTAAGCCTGTTGTTCCGGTTGATGACGCGGCGGTAGAGGTCGTTCAGGTCTGACGTGGCGAAACGGCCACCGTCCAGCTGGACCATCGGTCGAAGTTCCGGCGGGATGACCGGGACGACGTCCAGGATCATGGCACCCGGCTCGTTCACGCGTCGGCCGTGCTCGTCGCGCCGATTGAAGGCCGCCACGATCTTGAGGCGCTTGATGGCCTTCTGCTTGCGCTGGGCGCTGAGCGGCTTCTGACCCTCCGGAGGATCGATCATCGCCCGGAGCTTCACCTCTTCGTTGTCGAAGTCAATGCGGCCGATCAGGTTGGCCAGGGCGGCAGCGCCCATCCCCCCCTCGAAGTACTCGCCCCAGCGGTCCTCCAGCTCGCGCCAGAGCATGTCCTCTTCGATGATCTGGCGGGAGAACAGGCTCGTGAACTCGTCCCAGGCCCGGTTCAGCACGTCGAGCTCCTGCTCGTACTGCTCGCGGATGAACTGGAGGTCCTTCTCGGCCGCCTTGGCCCTGGCCTTCAGGTCGGCATCCTTTGAGCCCTCGGCCTCCATCTCGGCCAACTCGGACTCGAGGTCCTCCTGGCGACGGTTCAGCTCGCGGTCTCGCTCCTCCTCGATGGCGAGGCGCTCCTCTGCCAACTCGGACTCCAGCTCGGGGAGGTCCTCGTGTCGCTTGTCCTCGTCCACCCAGACGACCAGGTTGGCGGCGAAGTAGATGACCTTCTCCAACTGCTTGGCCTTGAGCTCCTCACGGGGTTCTGTGCCCATGAGCAGGTATGCCAGCCACGAACGGGTTCCCCTCAGGTACCAGATGTGGACCGCCGGTGCGGCCAGCTCGATGTGGCCCATGCGGTCACGCCGGACCTTGGAGCGGGTGATCTCAACACCGCACCGCTCACAGATGATGCCCTTGAAGCGGACCCTCTTGTACTTCCCGCAGTAGCACTCCCAGTCCTTGGTCGGACCGAAGATCTTCTCGCAGAAGAGCCCGTCCTTCTCCGGCTTGAGGGTGCGGTAGTTGATGGTCTCCGGCTTCTTTACCTCGCCGTTGGACCACGTGCGGATGCCGTCCGCCGTAGCAAGGCCGATGCGGATCTGATCGAATTCGTTGACGTCGAGCACTGTTTCTTCCTGCGTCTAGTTCTTGCTGGCGTGCGGGTCAGTGGGCGAGGCCGGCTGCGCGGCGCTCGTCATCTTCATCGGAACCCCGCTCAGGGCGGGAAAGGTCGATGCCGAGTTCCTCGGCGGCGCGGTAGACGTCCTCGTCGAAGTCGCGCATCTCGATCTCGCGACCGTTCTCGGCGAGGACCTCCACGTTCAGGCAGAGGGACTGCATCTCCTTGATGAGGACCTTGAAGCTCTCCGGGATGCCCGGCTCGGGGATGTTGTGGCCGTTGACGATGGCCTCGTACACCTTCACGCGTCCGAGGACGTCGTCCGACTTGATGGTCAGGAGTTCCTGCAGGCAGTAGGCGGCTCCGTAGGCCTCCAACGCCCAGACCTCCATCTCACCGAACCTCTGGCCGCCGAACTGCGCCTTTCCGCCCAGCGGCTGCTGGGTGATCATCGAGTACGGGCCGGTGGAGCGGGCGTGGACCTTGTCGTCGACCAGGTGGGCCAGCTTCAGGATGTAGACGTAGCCGACCATGACCGGGCTGTCGTAGACCTCGCCGGTCCGACCGTTGTAGAGCTCGGTCTTGCCGTCCAACTGGACCAGCCGATCGCCGTCAACCGACTCCGGACGGATGTTGCCGAGGATCTTCTGGATCGTCGGGTGCCGGCCGGCCCTGTCCTCCTCATCCCAGTGGGCGCCGTCGAAGACGGGCGTGGCCACGTGGATCGACGGACGGGTCGACGGACGGGTCTTCTTCTCGATGCCGCGTACCGGTTCATCGCCGACGGAGTCGCCGCCGATCTCCCAGCCCCATCGGGCGCAGTACCCGAGATGGGCCTCAAGGACCTGTCCCACGTTCATCCGCGAGGGAACGCCCAGCGGGTTCAGGAGGATGTCCACCGGAGTGCCATCGGCCATGTACGGCATGTCCTCGATCGGGAGGATCTTGGAGATGACGCCCTTGTTTCCGTGGCGGCCGGCCAGCTTGTCGCCCACGCTGATCTTGCGCTTCTGGGCTACGTAGACGCGGACCAGCTGGTTGACGCCCGGAGGCAGCTCGTCGCCGTCCTCACGGTTGAACACCTCGACGTCGATGACCTTGCCGGTCTCGCCGTGCGGGACCTTGAGGGAGGTGTCACGCACCTCCCGGGCCTTCTCGCCGAAGATCGCCCTCAGCAGGCGCTCCTCGGGTGTCAGCTCGGTCTCGCCCTTGGGCGTGACCTTGCCGACGAGGACGTCACCAGGTGAGACCTCAGCACCCACGCGGACGATTCCCAGGTCATCCAGGTCGGCCAGGATCTCGTCGGGAAGGTTCGGGATGTCCCGGGTGATCTCCTCGGGGCCGAGCTTCGTGTCACGGGCGTCGATGTCGTGCTCGTGGATGTGGATCGACGTCAGCACGTCATCCTTGACCAGGCGCTCCGAGAGGATGATGGCGTCCTCGAAGTTGTAGCCCTCCCATGACATGAAGGCCACGAGGAGGTTCTTGCCGAGCGCCAGCTCGCCACCGTCGGTCGACGAGCTGTCGGCCAGGAGCTGGCCTTCCTTGACCTTCTGACCGGGGACGACCCTGATCTTCTGGTTGATGCAGGTGTCCTGGTTCGACCTGACGTACTTGAGCAGCGGGTGCTCGACCGTGCCGGCCTTCTTGTAGTCCATAGTCACCGAGTTGCCGTCGACGGCCGTGACCGTGCCGGCCTCGCTGGCCAGCAGCATGTCGGCCGCGTCATGGGCCGCACTGGCCTCGATGCCGGTGCCGATGTACGGGGCCTCGGCCTGGATCAACGGCACAGCCTGGCGCTGCATGTTGGCGCCCATGAGGGCCCGGTTGGCATCGTCGTGCTCCAGGAACGGGATCAACGCCGTGGCGACCGAGACGATCTGCTTGGGCGATACGTCCATGAGCTGGACCTCGGCCGGCGGCACGTAGGAGATCTCCGTGGTGGCACCGAAGAACACGTCCCTCTCCAACTGGAGTCGGAGGTCCTGCAGCGAGGCCGCCTGCGGCGACCGACGCACGAGGATGCGATCGTTGCAGAAGGTGGAGTCCGGGTTGAGGGGAGCGTTCGCCTGGGCGACCACGTACTCCTCTTCCTCGTCTGCCGCCAGGTACACGATCTCATCGGTGACCCTGCCATCGGTGACGATCCGGTACGGCGACTCGATGAAGCCGAACGGGTTTACCCGCCCGTAGGTCGCCAGCCCTCCGATGAGGCCGATGTTGGGTCCCTCGGGGGTCTCGATCGGACACATCCGGCCGTAGTGCGAGAAGTGGACGTCACGTACCTCGAAGCCGGCGCGTTCCCGCGACAGGCCGCCGGGGCCCAGCGCAGAGAGACGACGACGATGGGTGAGGCCCGACAACGGGTTCACCTGGTCCATGAACTGGGAGAGCTGGCTGGTGCCGAAGAACTCCTTGATGGCGGCGACCACGGGGCGGATGTTGATCAGCGACGTGGGCGTGATGGACTCGACGTCCTGGGTGGTCATCCGCTCGCGGACGACGCGCTCCATGCGCGACAGGCCGATTCGGAGCTGGTTCTGGATCAACTCGCCCACCGACCGGATGCGGCGGTTGGCGAAGTGGTCCTGGTCGTCGAGGCGGTAGCCGGGCTCGCCCTGGGCGAGGTGCAGCAGGTAGGTGCAGGTGGCGAGGACCTCGGACCGGGTGAGTACCTGGGAATCGGGGTCGGGGCGCTCCAACTCGATGCCGAAGAGTTCCTCGATCTTCTCGATCTCCGGGCCCAGCTTGCGGTTCAACTTGTAGCGGCCGACCCTGGAGAGGTCGTAGCGGCGCGACTCGAAGAAGGCATTGCGAAGGTAGGCACGGGCGGCTTCAACCGACGCCGGCTCACCGGGTCGGACCCGCTTGTAGATCTCCAGGAGGGATTCCTCCTGGGTGGGAGCGATGTCCTTGTCCTTCTCCCACTGTCCTTCGAGGAACTCGAAGTGGCGGACGAACCGGTCCAGGAAGCCTGGCTCGTTCTCCTCGTCGTAGCCCAACGCCCGCAGGAGCGTGAACATCGAGAGACGACGCTTGCGAGCCACCCGGGTACCAGCGGTGACGTCCTTGCCGGGCTTCTGCTCGACGTCGAACTCGATCCATTCGCCACGGTAGGGATGGATGGTGCCGGTCACCAGCTGGTGCTTGGCCAGGTTGCGGAGGCGGTACCGATCGCCGGGCTGGAAGATGACGCCGGGCGACCGGACGAGCTGGGAGACGACGACACGCTCGGTGCCGTTGATCACGAAGGTGCCCTTTTCGGTCATCACCGGGAAGTCCCCCATGAAGACCGTCTGCTCCTTGATCTCGCCGGTGTTGGCGTTCATGAAGCGCGCCCGGACGAAGACCGGCGCGGAGAAGGTCATGTCCTTCTCCTTGCACTCCTCCACCGTGAACTTGGGTGGAGGGCACAGGTCCTCGTCGTCGGGATCGAACTCCAGGTCGAGCGTGAGCGTCTCGCTGAAGTCGGATATCGGGCTGAGGTCCCGGAACGTGTCGGCAACGCCCTCATCGAGGAACCAGCGGAACGACTTCCGCTGGATGTCGATGAGGTGCGGCAGGGGGAGGACTTCCTCCAGGTTGCCGAACGAGTAACGGTCCCGGACGATGGGGCGTGAAGACACCTAGAACTCCTGGCCAAGAGTCACGGACGAGGGCAAACCGGTGCTGCGACTACGGACATGGCGAAAACGACACGAACGACAGGTACAACCACGGCAACTACGGATCCTAACGGCCGCGCGCTGGTCAGAGCAACCCCAAAGGGCAGCGTGAACGAACCCCGAAGGGCTGGTCCGACCAGAACGGTAGAGGTCCACCGCGTCGCGGTCAAGGACCGTCATGGAACCGACACGATCCCATTTCCCGCCCGGAGGGGCCATCCGGGCACCCTCGATGCGCGACGGCGACGAAAACGCAGAGACCCCCGGGGCGTACCCCGGGGGTCTCAGGTATCCGGCGGTCGGGCCGCCGAGATGACTACTTCACTTCGACGTCGGCACCTGCGGCCTCGAGGGCCTCCTTGGCCTTCTCGGCATCCTCCTTGGAGGCGCCCTCGAGCACCGTCTGCGGAGCACCGTCAACCAGGTCCTTGGCATCCTTCAGGCCGAGGTTGGTGAGCGAACGCACCTCCTTGATGACCTGGATCTTCTTGTCGCCGGCGCCGGTGAGGACGACGTCGAAGGAGGTCTGCTCCTCCTCCTCGCCACCGGCATCGCCTGCGGGAGCGGCTGCGGCGGCGGCCACCGGGGCCGCTGCGGTAACGCCGAACTTCTCTTCGAAGTCCTTCAGGAGCTCGCTCAACTCGAGCACGCTCATCCCGGCGATCGCTTCCAGGATCTCCTCTTTGGTCCCCATGATCACTCCTCTTCCTCGTTGTCGATTTCAGTGTCGGTGGCTTCGTCAGCAGCGGGCGCCTCGTCGGCGACCTCCGCATCGGCTTCGTCAGCAGCGGGCGCCTCGTCGGCGACCTCCGCATCGGCTTCGTCAGCAGCGGGCGCCTCGTCGGCGACCTCCGCATCGGCCTCGTCAGCAACGGGCGCCTCACCGGATGCCGGAGCGCCGGGCGCACCGCCGTCGTCGATCAGGGCCTGCAGCGCATACGCCATGTTCTGGGGGAGGGCGTTGAGGAGTGCGGCGAACTGCTGCATCGGGGCAGCCATCGCGCCGGCCAACATGGCCAGCAGCTCCTCGCGGGGGACGATCTCGGCCAGGGCCAGAATCTCCTCCACGGTGAGGCGCTGCTCGTCGAGCAGGCCGCCCTTGATGATCAGCGACTCGTTCGCCTTTGCGAAGTCCTTCAACGCCTTGGCGATGGAAACGGGATCACCAGCCGAACCGTCCGGCCGGTCACCTACGAAGGCGATCGCCGTGGGACCGGTCAGCAGGTCCTCCATCTCGAGGCCCAGGTCGCCAACGGCCAGGCGGACGAGGGTGTTCTTGTACACCTTGTACTCACCGCCGGCCTCACGCAGTGCCTTGCGAAGTTCGGCCAGCGCCGGAACGTCGAGACCTCGGTACTCGGTCAGGATCGCGGTACCGCTGGTCGAGAACTTCTCTCGGACCTCGTCGACCACCGCGACCTTCTCAGCTCGGGGCTCTCCCACGCTCACACCTCCTCATTCGTCTTCTCGGTAGGCGGTGGATACCGCCGCTGGTCTCTATGGCTGTCGCCGGCCGAAGCCGGCCACACGCACCGGAGACCAGGGCCGGGAGGACCCGGATCCGATCAGGAGGACTCCCCTGCTCGGGCGGTACCTGCGCCGTGATCCGAGGATCTGACGGCACCGGAACTCGTTCTGCGCACGGGGCGCAACCCGGAGGTCTTCGGTGAGCGTGTCGATTGTGGTGGTCAGGATATCGGCGGCGGCAATGGGCACCACCCGCGCCCCCGACCGGGGCGCACGACCGTCAGCTACTCGCCGACCCGAGCCGGATCGATCCGGACGCCGGGGCCCATCGTCGAGGACACAGACACCTTCCTGAGGTAGCGGCCCTTTGCCGATGACGGCTTGAGGCGGTTCAACTCCTCCACGGCAGCAGCCAGGTTCGCCGACAGGTCGGAGGCCTCGAAGCCCACCTTCCCGATTGGCAGGTGGACGTTGCCGTACCGGTCGGTGCGGAACTCGACCTTTCCGCCCTTGAATTCGGTGACGGCCTTGGCGACGTCGTCGGTCACCGTGCCTGACTTCGGGTTGGGCATGAGGCCCCGCGGGCCGAGGGAACGGCCCAACTTGCCCACCGTCGGCATCATGTCCGGGGTGGCGATGGCCACGTCGAAGTCCAGCATGCCGCCCTCCACCTCGGCGGCCAGTTCCTCGGCCCCGACGTAGTCGGCGCCTGCGTCACGGGCCGCCGCTGCGGCCTCGCCCTGTGCGAATACTGCGACCCGCACGTCGCGACCGGTTCCGGCGGGCAGGGCGACGGTGCCACGGACCATCTCATCGGACTTGCGGGGATCCACGCCCAGCCTGACGACCAGGTCGATTCCCTCGTTGAACTTCGCACCTGCCAGCGATGCCACCAGCTCCAGTGCCTCGGCACCCGAATACGACTGGTCGCGGTCGTACCGCTCCGTCGCGTCCTCGTAGCGCTTGCCCGTCCTACCCATTTCGCCTACTCCCGGCTCCCTCGGTTCGGTCGTTTCCTCCAGCGGGGCGAGGTACTCCCCTGTCCCGGAACCACCCGTGGGTGGCGACCTTCGATTCAATCCGTACTGGTGTGCGGTCCGGCTCTCAGCCGACCCCGATGCCCATACTCCGTGCGGTGCCCGCCACCTGCATCTTGGCGCCCTCGATGTCGACGGCGTTCAGGTCAGGCATCTTGGACTCGGCGATCTCGGTCACCTGGTCCCAGGTGATGGACCCGGCCTCTTCACGGCCCGGGTTCTGGGATGCCTTGTCCAGGCCCGCCGCCTGACGGATCAGGAACGAGGTGGGAGGGGTCCTGGTGACGAAGGTGAAGGACCGGTCCTCGTATACGGAGATCTCGACCGGCACGATCTGGCCGCGCTTGTCCTCGGTCCTGGCGTTGTACTCCTTGCAGAAGTCCATAATCGCCACACCGTGCGGACCCAGGGCGGTTCCGACCGGCGGAGCCGGCGAAGCCTGACCCGCAGGGATCTGGATCTTCACGACCGTGAGGACCTTCTTCTTAGCCATCGTTCTCTACTCGTGTCTCGTGGTCGGTGCCATCGGGCCCGGAATGTCAGTTCCAGAGCGTCGATCGCCGGGGATCTATCGGGGGAAGGGACAAGTCTGGTGCGACACACGACGATCGGCAACCCGTGCCGCACGTGGTGCCGGTCACCGTCAGAGCTGGGCCACCTGCGCGAACTCCAGCTCGACCGGGGTTTCCCGGCCGAAGATGTTCACAAGGACCTTGACCTTCAGCTGGTCCTCGTTTATCTCGACGATGGCGCCGGAGAAGTCTGCGAACGGACCCTCCTTGACCCGGACCGTCTCGCCGACGTCGTAGCCGAACCGGGCCTTGGACCGCTTCGGTACAACGTCATGGGTCTCGTCGGCAACGGGGAGGAAGGTCTCGACCTCGCGCCGACCCAACCGGGACGGCTTGCCGCCGGCACCGACGAAGTTGACGATGCCGGGCGTGTCGCGTACAACGCTCCAGGCCTCGTCGTCCAGGTAGCAGCGAACCAGCAGGTAGCCGGGGAAGACCTTCTTGGAGACGGTGACCTTCTTGCCGTTCCGGAACTCGTCGACGTCCTCCATCGGGATCTCGACCTCGAGGATCCTGTCCTCCAGGTGCATTGAGGCGGCACGGGCCTTGAGGTTCTGGCGGACCTTCTTCTCGTAACCGGACTGGGTGTGGACCACATACCAGTTCCCCGGGCGGTCGTAGGCGCTCTCGCTCTTCGGTGCCGGCTCGTCGACGTCGAAGAGGTCGTCCTCGTCCAGCACCTCGACATCGACGGCGACCGGTTCCGGCTCAGAGGGCTCCTCGTCGTCCCCGGCAGCACCGCTCGGCAGCATCTCGGCTGCCGCCTCGGATGTCAGGCCGCCCTCGGGCAGTTCCTCCACGATCGGCTCAGCCTGGACCACCGTGCCGGTGGGCAGGAGGTCGGTGGCGGCGTCGGTCGACTCGGTTGTGACTTCGGATTCTTCGGTGGTGCTCATCAGACGTCGAACAACTCCAGAACTGATTCGGAAAAGATCCAGTCGAGACCGGCCACCACGACCGTGATGGCGATGATGGTGATGATCACGACGGTGGTGTAGTTGCCGGTCTCGGAACGAGAGGGCCATGCCACTTTTCGCAACTCGGCCCGGACCTCCCGCCCGAACTGGACGAACCCCGTCCGCTCCTCGGCAGGGCGCTGCTGCTGATCGCGACGCTGGCGGATCGGTTCGCCGTCGGCGTCGACCTCGCCCTGGCGCTGCAGCATTCGCTTCTGCTCGCGGTTCATGGACATGGTCAGGCCTCGGATCGCGTACTCGGACGGTAGGACAGGCTATTGGCGAACCGGGCCGACGCGCTCCCGTGGAGGAGACATGACGTCGAAACCGATCTTGCAGGGCAGGAGGGACTCGAACCCCCAACCGCCGGTTTTGGAGACCGGAGCTCTACCAATTGAGCCACTGCCCTGAGTCCCGACCTCCGACCCGGAGTCGGAATCGGGGGACGGTAGGGCCGCAGGCTACCAGCGGAGGCGGGGCATCCCGGCGTGCCGGAAGCCGAACCGGGGGCCCGCATCACCGTTGCCGACCGACCGGAAGTCGACGCTCAGCGCGTCTCCTTGTGGTCCACGTGGCTACGGCACCAACGGCAGAACTTCTTGAGTTCGATGCGCTCGCGAGTGTTCACCTTGGACTTCGTGGTGATGTAGTTCCTGCGCTTGCACCCCTGGCACTCCAGGGTGACCTGTACTCGCTTGTCGGATGCCATGTCGGCCTCGCTCCTTAGACTTCCCGCCGGAGCGGGTCCTGCTCTCCTACCGGCCGCCACCGACGAACCGATGCTTGTAGCGACGGACAGATTCGAACTGTCGACCTCTCGATTATGAGTCGAGCGCTCTCACCAGCTGAGCTACGTCGCCAGCGAGCTCCCTGACAGAATCGAACTGTCGACCTTCTCCTTACCATGGAGACGCTCTGCCGACTGAGCTAAGGGAGCCCGACCACCTTGCGATGGCCGGGCACAAGGATGCCACGGGATCGGGGATTTCCCACCGCCCACAGGCCGCCCCACATCGCCCAGGGGCGACCAGACAGCACGACAGTGGACGGCGGCGGGATACCGTCGAACCATGGAGATCCGGCTCGCCGCACCCGCCGATGCCGAGGCGATCCGGGCCATCTACAACCACGAGGTGGTCTCCTCCGTCGCCACGTTCGACCTGGTCGAGCGGAGCGAGGAGGCCCAGGTGGACTGGCTGGCCGAACGGTCCGGGGCGTTCAGCGTGCTGGTGGCCGAGGTGGATGGCGAGGTGGCCGGGTTCGCCTCGTTGTCCCAGTACAGGGAACGGGCCGCCTACCGCAGCACCGTGGAGGACTCGGTCTACGTGCAGGCCGGACACAGGGGACTCGGCATCGCCGACCGGCTCCTGGGGGCCCTCCTGGAGGTGGCCAGGACCAGCGGTTTCCACTCCGCCATAGCCAGGATCGGTGGAGGCAACATGGCCAGCATGGCCCTGCACGCCAAGCACGGTTTCACCGAGGTCGGCGTCGAACGCCAGGTCGGCCGCAAGTTCGGACGCTGGCAGGACGTCACCGTCATGCAACTCGTCTTCGACGCCTGACCCGACCCCACCGGTCAGGCGATCGGACGACAGCCTGGACATGCAGAACCCCCCGGACCCTGGGGGCCCGGGGGGTTACTGGTGTCTCACGACATCACACGTGGGCCGAGGAGGATTTGAACCTCCGTAGGCGTTGCCGACGGGTTTACAGCCCGTTCCCTTTGGCCACTCGGGCACCGACCCTCAGGACCTGAGGATACCCACCCGGACCGCCGACCCGGCCAACTCCTACCGGTAGGGTGCGCGCATGCCCAGCTTCGACGTCGTGTCCGAGATCAACCTCCAGGAGGTCCGCAACGCGGTTGACCAGGCAGCCCGCGAGGTCAACACCAGGTTCGACTTCAAGGGCACCGAGTCGGTCGTGGAACTCCTCGACGGCGCCATCAAGCTGGAGTCCTCCACCGAGGACCGCCTCGCAGCCCTCGTGGTCGTACTGGAGGAGAAGCTGGTGCGACGCAAGGTGTCGCTCAAGTCACTGGACTGGGGAAAGGTGGAGGAGGCCGGCGGTGCCCGGTCGCGGCAGCTAGCCAGCCTCCAGGCCGGCATCGACTCCGACAGGGCCCGGTCGGTCAACCGGACCATCAAGGACCTGGGCCTGAAGGGCGTGCAGTCCCAGACGCAGGGGGAACAGGTCAGGGTGACGGCCAAGAAACGCGACGCCCTCCAGGACGTCATCGCCGCCCTGAAGGAAGCCGACCTGGGCATCCCACTGCAGTTCAACAACTTCCGGGACTGAACCCGGCGGGCATTTCGACCAGGGGTCAGCCGACTATCGGACCCTGGCCCCAGTTGCCACCACGCAGGCGGGCGATGCGCTCCTCGGCCGGCGGGTGGGTGGAGAACATCCTGGATCCGCCACGACCCGAAGCCTGGGCCTTCAGGGGATCCACTATGTAGGCCGACGCCTGGTTGGGGTCGACACCCGACGGGATCCGACCCGACGCCACCTGGAGCTTCTCGAGTGCCCGGGCCAACGGCTCGCCGTCCCCCATCAGGCGCGCCGCCGATGCGTCGGCCTGGAACTCCCGGCTGCGGCTTATGGCCGCCTGGATCATCATGGCTGCCACCGGAGCGAGGATGGCGAACGCGATCTGGCCCATCGGGTTGCGGTTCCGATCACGGCCGCCCCCGCCGAACATGGCTGCGAACATGGCCATTCTGGCGATCATCGTGATGGCCATGCCGATTGTGGCGGCCACCGAACCGATGAGGATGTCCCGGTGGCGGACGTGCATGAGCTCGTGGGCCAGTACCCCCCGGACCTCGGTCATGTCCAGCATCTCGAGCAGTCCCTGTGTCACCGCCACGGCAGCGTGGTCCGGATTGCGGCCCGTGGCGAATGCGTTCGGCTGCGGGTTGGGGGTGATGTAGAGCCTCGGCATCGGCAGGTCCGCCGCCTCCGAGAGCTCCCGCATGATGCGGTGGTACACGGGGTACTCGACCGGATCGGCCGGCACCGCCCTGGCCGAGGCGATGGCGACGCGGTCGCTGAACCAGTAGGAGCCGCCCACCATCACCAGCCCCAGGACCAGGCCGAAGACCATCCCGCCGTTGCCGCCGATCGCACCACCCACGACTACGAACAGGCCTCCCAGGAGGGCAAGGAGGGTGAAGGTCTTGGCTGTGTTCAACATGGGGAAGGCTGCACTCCTCGTTCGACGGGAAACCCCAGCGTACGGCTACTCGACCTCCGCCTGACCTCGCCCCCGGGCGGCCCGGGAAGCGGTTCAGAGGTCGTAGTAGCCGGAGTGCAGGTACACGGCGGGAACGCCGGCCACCCGGTACATCTCCACGTTCCCGGGATCGTCGTCAACCGCCAGCTGGGGCTCGTAACCGGTGGAGCGCAGGCCCTCCAACGCCTCCGCCTTGACCTCCGACGACCTGCGGTGGTCGGTGTCGCTGCGCATCACCAGGAGGTCCCATGGCACCGAGTGGCGCTCCAGCCAGGCCATCGTGGTGGTGGCCAGCCGGGTCGGACGGGCCGTCACGAGGATGGTCGTGCGGTCGCCAACCAGGCCGGCCACGAGGCGGATCCCCTCACCGATCGGCGGATCCTGCACCGATGCCTCGAAGAACGCCGCCCACGCCCTCGGCTCGCCGGCCAGGAGGTGCTGGCGGCCGGAGGCATCCGACAGGACACCGTCGACATCGACCAGGACGGCCGGACCGGGCCGGACCGGTCGCCCAGCTGGATTTGGAAAGGTCGGCGTGGCTCAGTCCTCCTGCGGGGACTCGGCGGCCCTGAGCCGGATATCGTCAACCACCGACGAGTCGGCCAGCGTCGTGGCGTCGCCCAGCTCCCGCCCCTCGGCCACGTCGCGGAGAAGGCGCCTCATGATCTTGCCGCTGCGCGTCTTGGGAAGGTCAGGCACCAGGAAGACGCTCCTGGGTCGGGCCATCGGCCCCAGCTTGGTGGAGACGTGCTTTCGGACCTCCTCGGCCAGCTCCGGCGACGCCTGGTGTGTGCCCCGCAGGATCACGTAGCCCACGATGGCCTGACCGGTGGTCTCGTCCGTCGCCCCGACCACGGCGGCCTCGGCCACGGCCGGATGGTCCACGAGCGCCGACTCCACCTCGGCTGTGGAGATGCGGTGCCCCGAGACGTTCATGACGTCGTCCACCCTGCCCAGCAGCCAGAGGTACCCGTCCTCGTCCAACTTGGCCCCGTCGCCGGCGAAGTAGCGGCCCTCGAAGCGGGACCAGTAGGTCTCCACGTACCGTTCCGGATCACCCCAGATGCCACGCAGCATGGCCGGCCACGGCCTGGTGATGGTGAGGTAGCCGCCACCCCGGGGGACGGGTTCGCCGGCATCGTCAACCAGCTCGGCGAACACGCCGGGAATCGTCTGGCATGCCGAACCCGGCTTCGTGGTCGTGACGCCCGGCAGGGGCGAGATCATGTGGCCACCGGTCTCGGTCTGCCACCAGGTGTCCACGATCGGGCAGGAACCGCCACCGATGTTCTCGTGGTACCAGATCCACGCCTCGGGGTTGATCGGCTCGCCCACCGTCCCGAGCACGCGCAGCGACGAGAGGTCGTGGGCCGCCGGCTCAGCCTCACCCCACTTCATGAACGTGCGGATCGCCGTCGGCGCCGTGTAGAGCTGGGTCACTCCGTAGCGCTCGATGATGTCCCAGAGCCTGTCCTTCGGCCAGTCACCGCGACCACCGGAGCGGAACTCCGGCAGCGGAGTGTCAGGCGTCCCCTCGTACATGACCGAGGTGCAGCCGTTGGCCAGGGGGCCGTACACGATGTAGCTGTGGCCGGTCACCCAGCCGATGTCGGCCGCACACCAGTAGACGTCCCTGTCCGGCTGCAGGTCGAACGTGTACCTGTGGGTGTATGCCACCTGGGTGAGGTAGCCGCCGGTCGTGTGCATGATGCCCTTGGGCTTCGCCGTCGTACCCGAGGTATAGAGCAGGTAGAGCAGTTGCTCGGAGTCCATCGGCTCGGCAGGGCAGTCGGGTGACGCCCCGGGCACCAGGTCGTGCCACCAGAGGTCGCGGCCGTGCAGCATCGTGACGTCGGTATCGCAGCGGTTCACGACCACCACGTGCTCCACCGATGTCGCCCCGGCCTCCAGGGCGGCATCCACGTTGACCTTCAACGCCGAGGGTTCGCCGCGGCGGTAGCCGGCATCGGCGGTGATCACCAGGCGGGCCTCGGCGTCCTCGCAGCGATCCACGATCGAATCGGGCGAGAACCCTCCGAAGATGACGCTGTGGACCACGCCGATGCGGGTACAGGCCAGCATCGCCACCGGGAGTTCGGGGATCATCGGCATGTAGATGGCGACCCGGTCGCCCCTGCGGAGGCCCAGGTCCGTCATCACGTTGGCGAAGCGGCAGACCTCGTCCAGGAGCTGGGCGTACGTGATCTCCCGGGTGTCGCCGGGTTCCCCCTCCCAGAAGTAGGCGACCCTGTCGCCCCGACCGGCTTCCACGTGCCGGTCCAGGCAGTTGGCCGAGACGTTCAACCTCCCGCCCGCGAACCACTCGGCGTACGGCAGCTCCCAGTTCAGCGTGGTGTGGAAGTCCGTGTCCCAGCTCAGCAGGTCGCGGGCCTGCCGGGCCCAGAAGGCCTCGTAGTCAGCGGCTGCCTCCTCGTGGTGGGAGGCGTCGCCCAGGAGGGCCGCATCCCTGAAGGCCGGTGGGGGCGGGAAGGTGCGGTCCTCGACGTAATAGTCCTCGATGGTCGGTTCGTTCAACGATCGCTCCCTGGACGGGTCGGGTCAGCCGACCGGACACTAGTCAGCCGACCGGTGCCGGTCAGGAGCCGACACGCCACTCCATGACGGTGAACCCACCCAGACCGTCCGGGTCCAGGAGGGCCTCGGCCTCGGCTATCCGGCTTCGTGCCCGCAGGGCATCCAGGTCGCCGATCCCTGCCCGCTCGGCCCAGCTCCGCCGACCCTCGGCCACCAGGCCCTCGATGCCGTTGGCACGCAGGAAGACAGCCTGGGTGGTGGTGTCGGCTCCCGGTGGGAGCTGGTCGACGGCCACCTCCACGGTCACGTCCTGGGCGCCGGGTGTCGAACCCGCCGGTCCACCCCGCCGGTGGTCCCGGTACGTCCGGACCCATTCACCGGGCGGCCGGGCCGCCAACGCGGCCGTGCTGGATGCGTAGTCCACGACCAGGACCGATCCCGCCGCGAGCAGGCCGAGGGCGTCGCCCACCCATTGCCCGGCGCCAGCCTGGACCGGAATCCTGGCCCCGTGGAGTGGGGCCACGTCGACCGGGGGCCGTACGGCCACACCGGTCACCTCCTGAAACATCGGCTGGTCGGCGCCGTCGCCAACCACCCCCGGGTCCAGGTCCACGAGGACCTCGCACCAGCTGCCGTCCACGGCCTCCAGCAGGCCGAACGCCAGGTTGTCGAGCAGCTCGTTGGCCACCACCACGCCCACCAACCCGTCATCGCCGGGGACCGACACCTCCCCCAGGCTGGCCGTGGACTCCAACCCGTCACCCGTGGGCTGCTCGTCGCGCAGAACGGCGCAACGTTCCACCATCACGTACCGACCGGCCTCCAGGCAGGCGGGACGGGCAGCGCGGACAGCCCGCGCCAGGGTTCCGACACCGGCAGCCGCCTCCACCACCGTGAACCCGGACGGTCGACCCAGGGCCTCCCAACGGTCATCCAACCAGCGGGCGACGACCACCCCGAACAGCGGGCCCACCTCGGGCGATGTGAGGAAGTCCCCGCGTCGGCCAGCCGACCCACCGGCGGCATAGAAGCCCCCGTCAGGGTCGTACAGGCAGGCCTCCACCCAGGCCTCGAACGCCATCGGACCCGTGTCACGGATCCGCTCCGCCAGGCGATCGGCCAGCGGGCGTCCGGCCATCCGACCAGTTGTTACGTCAGCCCCCGAGGGCAAGCAGGCTGACGTCGGTGAAACGTGCAACCACCTGTGGCACCACGCCGAACGCCAGCGTCACGACCCCGCACAGGATCAGCGCCGAGACGAGCGACGGGGTGGCCGGAACCGGGCCCAGGTCGCCATCCACCGGGTCGTCCGCCCACATGCGTCGGGCCAGGGAGGCGTAGTAGTAGAGCGCCACGACAGAGTTGACGGCACCGACGACGGCCAGCACGTAGCCCCACGGCTCGCCGGCGGTGGCCAGCACGCGGAACACCTCGAACTTGGCGAACCACCCCCCCAGTGGGGGGATGCCGGCAAGCGAGAACAGGAATACGGACATGGCGACCGTCAGGCCCGGGGCGAACTGGAAGGCCCCGTTGAACGAACTGATCTCGGCCGATCCGGAGCGTCGGGCCAGGACGATGACCACGGTGAAGGCCCCCAGGTTCATCGCCGTGTAGATCACCAGATAGGTGACCACCGCCGAAAGGGCCTGGTCGCCGTTGACGACGCCATGACCGGCGACCGCCAGCGGAGCGATCATGAAGCCGGTCTGGGCAATGCCGGAGTAGGCCATGAGCCGCACCACGTTGGTCTGGCGCAGTGCCACCAGGTTGCCGACGGTCATCGAGAGGGCGGCCAGGATCCAGAAAAGGGGCTCCCAGACCTCGCTGCGGGCGTAGAAGCCCACGAACACGAGCACCAGGAGCGCCACGAAGCCCGCCGCCTTGGAGGCCACGGAGAGGAATGCGGTCACTGGGGTGGGGGCGCCCTCGTACACGTCGGGAGCCCACGTGTGGAACGGCGCTGCCGAGACCTTGAATGCGAAACCGGCCACCACGAAGACGATGCCCATCGTGACCACCGCCGGCGACGTGTCCATCCCCGCCAGAGAAGCGCCGATGTCGGACAGCATGGTCGAACCGGCGACGCCGTAGAGCAGCGACATCCCGTAGAGCATCACCGCCGAGGCGAACACGCCCATCAGGAAGTACTTCAGGCCGGCTTCGGTGGAGTGCAGGTCCCGCTTGCGCCATGCCACCAGCAGGTACGCCGGGATGGACAGCAGCTCGAGGGCAACGAAGATGGAGACCAGGTCACGAGCCGAAGCCATCATGACCATGCCCATGAGCGACGCCAGGAGCAGGCCGTAGTACTCGTTCTCCCAGTAGTCGCCGTCGGCCACGTAGTTGGTGGACAGCAGGACGACGACGTAGCCGGCCAGGAGGAACAGGGCCTTCATGACCAGCGAGAACTCGTCGACTACGTATGCGCCGTCGAACATGACCCTGTCGGTGCCATCCACCGCCAGCGTCAGCAGCGGCACTGCGGTCGCCAGGAGGCCGAGGCCGGCCAGCGCGGCGGTGTACGGACGGGCCTTCTCCAGGAAGACGATGTCCACCAGCGTGATCAGGCACCCGGCGGCCAGCAGCACCAGCTCGGGCGCCAGCGCGTGCCAGTCGAGCGCCGGTCGCTCGAAGGCGAGGGTGAGGAGGTCGAGGCCCACTGGCTAGTTCCCGGCTGCGTGCTCTACGGGAGCGTCCGAGCCACCACCCAGGCCGTAGACGTCGCTGCATCCCAGCGCCGCCACCTCCTCGGTCGTCAGCACCCTCTCGTCCACCCGCAGGCACTCGTTCAGGGATGCGTCAACCGCTCCATCGGTGACCCGGAAGACCAGGTTCGGGTAGACGCCGATCGCCACTATGAGGGCCAGCAGCGGCGCCCACGCGATCCACTCGTGCTTCGTGGTGTCGGTGATGTTCGGGTCGTCTGCGAACTCGTCGGGCGGGTTGCCGAACGCGACGCGCTGGAGCAGCCAGAGCAGGTAGCCGGCCGCCAGGACCGTGCCCAGGGCGGCGATCACCATGTACGTCCGGAATACCTCCACGGGTACGCCGTTGGCGGGCTGGTACGCAGACAGGATCGCCGGGAACTCCCCCCAGAAGCCGGCCAGGCCCGGAAGGCCCAACGAGGCCATGATGCAGAATCCGAATATCCAGCCCATTCGGGGCGACTGCACCAGCAGGCCACCCAGGCGGCTGATCTCCAGCGTGTGGAAACGCTCCTTCACGGAACCGGCGACGAAGAAGAGCATCCCGGTGATGAGGCCGTGGGCGACCATCCCCATGATCGCCGCGTTGATGCCGAAGTCGGTGAGCGTGGCGATGCCCAGCATCACGAAGCCCATGTGGGCAACGGACGAGAAGGCGATGAGCCGCTTCATGTCGGTCTGTGCAAGGCAGCCGAGCGCTCCGTAGATGATGCCGACCACGGCCAGGAGGCCGATCCAGGGCGCCCAGGCCACTGCGGCATCGGGCAGGATCGGAATGGCAATGCGCACGAAGCCGTAGGTGCCCAACTTCAGGAGGACGGCAGCCAGGATGACCGACCCGACAGTGGGGGCCTGGGTGTGGGCATCGGGCAGCCAGGTGTGGAACGGGAACATCGGCACCTTGATGGCGAAGCCCAGGAACATGCCGCCGAAGATCCAGAGCTGGGCGGTGCGGGACACCCCGCCGGCGGCCACCGCATCGGCGAGGCCCGCGAAGGAGAACGTGTCCGCGCCCGTCAGGAAGAACAGGGCGAGGAAGCTGACCAGCATGAGGGCCGAGCCGAAAAGGGTGTACAGGAAGAACTTCAAAGAGGCGTAGCGCCGGTCCTCGCCGCCCCAGACGGCGATCATGAAGAACATGGGGAGCAGCACGACCTCGAAGAACACGAAGAACAGCACCAGGTCCTGGGCCACGAAGGTGCCGATCATCCCCGTCTCGAGGATCAGGATCAGGATCAGGAACGCCTTGGGGTTGACCGGATCCGGGAAGTGGTCCCAGCTGTAGACGATGCACAACGGCACGATCAGCATCGTCAGCAGGATCAGCGGCAGGGACATGCCGTCGATCCCCACCAGGTACCTGCTGGAGATCACGTCGATCCACGGCTTGTCAACCACGAACTGGAGCTGGCCGGACTGGCCCATGTCGAACCAGATGAGGAGGAGCACGCCCAGGAACGCCACCCACAACGAGGTCACGAGCGCGACCATCTTGTGCCGGTACTCACGCTCCCCGGGGATGAACATCATGATCGCCACGCCGACCAGCGGCGAGAAGGTGGCGAGGGTGGTACCCCAACCGTCGAGCAGATTTTCCATGTCGGCGTCTCCTAGACGATGACTATGAGCAGGCCGGCCAGGACCGTTGCTGCCGCGAACAGGATCGCCGCGTAGCTCTGGACCTTGCCGGAGTTGACCTTTCGAAGTTCCTCACCCATCCCGGAGGATGCGCGGCCCGAGGCGTTGACCGCCCCGTCGACCACCAACTGGTCGATCTTGTCGTAGACGACGGTGCCCGCCTTCACGGCGGTCTCACCCACGACGTTGACGGTCCTGTCGATCACCTGCTGGTTGATCCGGTTGGCCAGACGGGCCAGCGGGCCCTTGGTTCCATCAGCGATCACCCCGTTGTAGAGGTGGTCTAGGTAGTACCGGTTGTCCAGCAGCTTGTAGCCCATGGCAGCCAGCGGATACCTGGTGGTCGGGCCGTCGGCCAGCTCCGTGAGGCTGGTGCCGGCCACCTTCGAGGCCGCCTCCACCTTCACGAAGTAGTAGTAGCCGGATGCTGCGATGCCTCCTATGACCACCAGCGTGGACACGATGGCAAGCGACCAACTGGGCGTGGCGTGGCTGATGGCCGGGAAGTAGCCGGCCACGGGCTCGACGTAGTGGCCGAACCGTTCCTGGAGCGACCCGGGGGCCAGCTGGAAGCCGGTGGGCAGGTTCAGGAAGCCGGCGACGATGGCCAGGCCCGCCAGGATCCAGAGCGGCACGATGATGCGGGGACCCGATTCGTGGGGTTCGCCATGGCCCCGGAACTCGCCGAAGAAGGTCAGGTACACGCAACGGGTCATGTAGGCGGCGGTCAGAGCCGCCGTCAACATGCCCATGCCGAGCATCAGGGTGTATGCGCCGTTGCCACCGGTGCCGCCCAGCAGTCCCCATCCACCGGTTCCGACCAGGATCTCGTCCTTGGACCAGAACCCCGCGAGGGGCGGCAGGCCGGCGAGGGCGATCGTGCCGATCATGAACGTCCGGTAGGTGTGTGGCATCTGCCTTCGCAGCCCGCCCATGTCCGACTTCATGTCGAAGCTGTGCACGGCGTGGGCGACCGAGCCGGAGCCCAGGAAGAGGCAGGCCTTGAAGAAGGCGTGGGTGAAGAGGTGGAAGACGGCCGCCGTCCACGCGCCCACGCCGAGCGCCATGACCATGTAGCCCAGCTGCGAGATCGTGGAGTAGGCGAGCACCTTCTTGATGTCGCGTTGTACGAACGCCAGGCAGGCGCCGACGATGGTGGTGAGACCACCGATGAAGGCCATCAGGTTGATGGAGCTTCCGCCGATCTGGAAGCCCTCGAAGAAGACGCCGTACATGCGAGCGATCATGAACACGCCGGCCACGACCATGGTGGCGGCGTGGATGAGCGCCGATACCGGCGTGGGGCCGGCCATGGCGTCGGGCAGCCACGTGTGGAGGAAGAACTGCCCGGACTTGGACATCACCGCCGCCATGAGACCGCAGGAGGCCACCAGCAGCGCTGTGTGCGACAGCATGCCGCTGGACGCCAGGGCGTTCGTCTCGGCAATGGAGAACGAGCCGAACCGGCCCGGCAGGGCCGAACCGGCAGCGAAGAACAGCACCGTCACGCCGACCAGCAGGCCCATGTCGCCAACCCGGTTCGTGAGGAAGGCCTTGAGTGCCGCATCGCTGTTTGGCTTCTCCTCCCACCAGTGGCCGATCAGCACGAACGAACAGACGCCGACGAGCTCCCATGCGCAGAGCAGTTGAAGGGTGTTCTCCGAGACCACCAGGAGGAGCATCGATGCGCTGAACAGTGACAGGAACGCGAAGAAGTGGGTGTAGCGACGATCACCGTGGACGTAGTCGGTGGAGTACACGTGTACGAGCAGCGACACCAGGGTCACCACGACGAGCATCATCACCGCCAGCCCGTCGACCAGCGTCCCGACCGAGAACTCCATGCCACCGGCCTGGAACCAGGTGGCCGTGCGCTGCACCGCCAGGGATGGGTGACCGCCGCCGTGGGCCTCGCCGGACTCCTCACCGTGCGCGGCGTCGTCCACGGCGACCACCGCCACGTGGACCTCCTGGTCATGGGAGTTGTCGCGGTGGTCCACCCAGGCGGCACCGGTCAGGAGTGCCAGCACGAAGGCGATGCCCACTGCGGCGATGCCCAGTTCGGAGCCGCCACGCGGCATGCGCTTCCCGAAGGTGAGGATCCCTACGAACGAGAGTGCCGGCAGGAGGGGGATCAGCCAGACGTTGCGGAGCAGCCAGCTGCCACCCTCTGTGATGCCGAGCGGGAGCCCGGCGTCAGCGGACACCATGGCAAGGATGAGGTTGGTCATCGTCTCATCCCCTCAACCGGTCGACGGTGGTCAGGTCAATGGTCCGGCTGCTGCGGTAGAGCAGCAGCACCATGGCGAGGCCGACGCCCACCTCGGCGGCGGCCACGGCGATCACGAACAGGGCGAACACCTCGCCGCCGACCGTGGCCCGGAACGCCCCGAAGGCCACGAGGTTGATGTTCACGGCGTTCAGGATCAGCTCGATCGACATGAGCAGCAGCACGCCGTTGCGGCGGGCCAGGACTCCGTAGACCCCGATGGCGAAGAGGACGGCGGCCAGCAGCAGGAACTGGTTCAGCAGCATGTCAGTCCTTCCTGGCCACGACGATGGCCCCGATGAGGGCGGCCAGCAGCAGGACGGAGACGGCCTCGAACGGAACGATGTAGGTGCTGAAGATGCTGTCGGCGAGGTCGGCCGTGGTGGACGGAGCGGACCGGGAGATCTCGGCGTCGGCGAATGACTCCACGAGGGCGGCGGCCATCACACCGAACACCAGCAGCCCGACGAGACCGGCCATGAGGCGCCTCTCACCGGTGACGCCGTCGTCGTCGCCGAAGGACCCCTTCGTGAGCATGATGCCGAACAGGAACAGCACGACGATGGCACCGATGTAGACCATTATCTGGGTCACGCCCAGGAACTCGGCGCCCAGCAGGATGAAGATGCCAGCCACACCGGCCAGCACGATCACGAGGTAGAGGGCGGCGTGGACCACGTTGCGGGTGGTCACCATGCGGAGCGCGCTGGCGACCATGGTGACCGCCATGATGGCGAAGGCCACGTTCTGCGCCACGAGGGCGTCGCCGCTGGACAGGCGGTCCATGCCCTCCAGGGCGGCGAGGGCGGTCACTGCGGCACCGTGGCCTTCTTGGCTTCGCTGCCCGCCTCGTAGTCCTGGAAGTCCGGGACGGTCTCCATCCACTGGCTGAGCTTCGTCTTGTCGTGGAGCAGGTCTGCGATCTTCGGCTCCGAGTACTCGTACTCAGGCGACCAGAAGAGTGCCTCGAACGGGCACACGTCGACGCAGATGCCGCAGTACATGCAGAGTGCGAAGTCGATGTCGAAGCGGTCCAGGGCGTTCTTCAGGCGCGGCTTGCCGCCGGGACGGCGGGGCGGCGCCTTGTACTTGTGGCCCTCGATGTAGATGCACCAGTCCGGGCACTCGCGGGCGCACAGCATGCAGGACGTGCAGTTCTCCTCGTGGAGGGTGATCACGCCGCGGGCACGGGGGGTGGGAGCTTCCTTGACCCTCGGGTACTGGACGGTGTGGGACCCCTTCGTGAGGGTTCGCACCATCGTCGAGAAGGTCACACCGAGGCCCTTCAGCAGTCCCGGGATCTTCAGTGTTCCTGGCATCAGAAGACCACCTTCAGCACGCCGGTGAGGACGATGTTGGCGAGGGACAGCGGGATGAGGACCTTCCAGGCCAGCTGCTGCAACTGGTCCTCGCGGAACCGGGGGTAGGTGAACCGGAACCAGAAGATCAGGAAGGACACCAGGATCACCTTGCCGAGCAGGACGGCCGGGCCGATGACGTTGAACAGGTCGCTGGTCGGGTCGATGCCCGGCACGTACCAGCCACCCAGGAACAGGGTGGAGGCCAGGGCGGCGAAGATGCCGGCTGTGGCGAACTCGCCGATGAAGAAGAGCAGGAATCGCAGGCCCGAGTACTCGGTGAGGTACCCGGTCACTAGCTCCGACTCGGCCACGGGCATGTCGAAGGGCGGCTGCGTGAGCTCGGCCTGGACCGCCACGAGGAAGATGGCGAAGCCGAGGAACTGGGTGAATATGAAGGGGTTGCCGATGCCTCCCCAGCCGAAGATCTCACCGGTGGCCTGGGCCATGACGATGCCCTGGACGTTCAGCGTCCCGGCCTGGATGACGACTCCGACCACAGCCAGGACGAGGGGCAGCTCGTAGGCCACCAGCTGGCCGGCTGCCCTCAGGGCACCCAGCAGCGAGTACTTTGACGACGACGCCCAACCGGCCATCAGGATCCCGATGACCGAGATCGAGGAGACGGCCAGCGCCAGGAAGATCCCCGTGTCCACGTCGATGAACCAGGCGTCCGGCCCAGCCGGTATGACGAGGATCAGTAGGAAGGTGGATATGAGCACCACGAACGGCGCCGCCTTGAAGACGACGCGGTCGGCCTTCTCGGGGATGATGTCCTCCTTCTGGAGGAACTTCCCGACCTCGGCCAGCAGCTGCAGGGAGCCGTACGGTCCGGCCTCCATGGGGCCCAGGCGGCTCTGCATGAAGCTCATCATCTTGAACAGGAAGAGGTAGACGAGCGTCCCGGCCGGGAGCAGCACAGCCACCAGGCCCAGGACCGCGCGGATGCCGGTCTGCTGCCACCAGGCCAGCTCGACGCCGAGCGTGAGGAGGTCGCTCACCGGTCTATGTCTCCGAGGATGAAGTAGAGGCTGGCCAGGATCGAGACGACGTCCGGCACGTACGTGCCTTCCAGAAGCCACGGCGTGATCGAGATGTTGTTGAACGAGGCCGAGCGGATCTTCACCCGGTACGGGACCAGGTCGCCCTTGGAGACCACGTAGTAGCCCATGACGCCCAGCGGGTTCTCGGTCTCCACGTAGGCCTCACCGGGTGGGACCTTGATGATCCGCGGCACCTTGGCCATGACCGGGCCCGGCGGAATCCCGTCCAGCAGCTGCTCGACCATGTTGCAGGCCTCGCGGACCTCCTGGAGGCGCACCCAGTAGCGGGCGAACGAATCGCCGTCCGGATGCGTCCAGACCTTCCAGTCCAACTTGTCGTGGACGAGGCCGATGCCACCGTCACGACGCAGGTCCCAGTCGACTCCACTGGCGCGTATGTTGGCGCCGGAGAGGCCGTAGGAGAGGCCGACGTCGGCCGGTATGACACCGATTCCACGGGTCCGGGCCTGGAAGATCTCGTTGCCGGTGACGAGGTCCTCCATCTCGTCGCAGAACGTCCGGATCCGCCCCAGCACGCCCTTCGTCTCTTCGGTCCATCCCTTGGGGATGTCGTCCTTGAGGCCGCCGATGCGGTCGAAGTTGGGGTGGAACCGACCACCGGTGACGGCCTCGATCTGGTTCAGCACGAACTCGCGGTCGCGGAAGGCGAAGAACACCGGGGTTACGGCGCCCAGCTGGACTCCCATGTCGCCGAGGAACAGGACGACGTTGGCGATCCGGGAGAGTTCGAAGAGCAACGTGCGGATCCACTGGGCCCGGGGGGGTGCCTCCACGCCCATGATCTGCTCGGCAGCCAGGATGAACGGCACCTCGTTGGCGAAGCTGCCCAGCCAGTCGATGCGGTTGATGAGCGAGGTGGCCTGCGGGTAGGTGCGGACCTCGACCAGCTTCTCGTAGCCGCGGTGCATGTAGCCCATGATCGGCTCGGCGCGCATCACCCGCTCGCCGTCCAACTTGACGACGATGCGCAGGGTCCCGTGCGTGGCCGGGTGCTGAGGTCCGATGTTGAGGGTCATGCCCTCGGTCTCGATCTCCAGGTTCACACGTGCGTCGCTGGCCTGACCTGCGATGTATGCGAGCTGGCGGGGGTCGTCCACAGTGGTCATGAGCCCTCCCCCTCGTCATCGCCGTCGTCGTCTCCGCCGGGCATGAGCTCGACGTCCACGATGCCGGGCCACGGCTTCACGCGCCGGGCCAGGAGCGGGTAGTCCTTGCGTAGCGGGTTCCCCTCGAAGTGCGAGGGGAGGTACAGGTGAACCTGGTTGGGGTGGCCCCGGAACGAGATGCCGAACATCTCCCAGGCCTCCCGCTCGTGCCAGTTGGCACCCGGGTACACGCTGATCCAGGAATCCGCCTCGGGACGGTCCCCGACCAGGTCGGCCTTGACCGTCACGCCGAGGTGGCCGATCGGGTCATGCACGCGGGCCAGTAGCTGGAACCGGGTGGCACCTCCGGCGAGGCCCCACTCCATCGGGATCGGCTCGGCATCGGCTGTCGGCTCCAGGTCGACCTGGGCGTCCATGTCGCGTCCGTAGGGCGACGGCATCCAGTCGATCGCCGAGAGGAATCCGAAGTACGACATCGCACAGCGGTCCCGCAGTGCCCGGGCGGCGTCCACCCATGCATCGGCGGAGACCCTCACACAGATTTCCACCCCGGGCTCGACGTGCGACCCGACCAGGCCACCGCCCAGCGCGTCGCCGAGGGCTGCGACCACCGCATCGCGGCGTTCGTCCACCGGCGGCGCCTCCGTCTCGGAGTCCACCTCGTCGATTGACTCAGGTGACGACAATCGGATCACCTGTCCAGCGTTCGGCCATGTCCTCGGTGGCGATGCGCTCCTGGAGAAGCACGATGCCCTCCAGGAGTGCCTCGGGGCGGGGCGGGCAACCGGGCACGTACACATCCACCGGGATGAGCTGGTCGACGCCCTTCGTGACCGAGTAGCTGTCCCAGTAGGGGCCGCCGCAGTTCGCGCACGATCCCATGGAGATCACGTACTTGGGCTCGGGCATCTGCTCGTAGAGGCGTCGCACCGCGGGAGCCATCTTGTCGGTCACCGTGCCCGAGACCACCACGAGGTCGGCCTGACGGGGGCTGGCCGGGAACGGGATCACGCCGAGGCGCATGACGTCATAGCGCGGCGAGGCGAACGCCGCTCCCATCTCGATGGCGCAGCACGCCAGGCCCCACTGGTAGACCCAGAGCGAGTACTTGCGGCTCACGTTGAGCAATTTGGTGAGCGACTTCGGCAGCTTGCCGTTCTCGACCAGACCCATCTCCTACGCCTCTCGCCCGCTCAGATCCACCGCAGCAGGCGCTTGCGCCAGGCGTAGAACAGCCCTAGGGCCAGGATGAATATGAAGATGGCCATCTCGACCAGCCCGAACACGTCGTACACCTCGAGGCGGGTGGCCCACGGGAAGATGAAGACCGCCTCCACGTCGAACAGCACGAACATCAGGGCGAACACGTAGTACCGGATGTTGGACTGGCTCCACATGTCGCCGTAGGGGTCCACGCCGGACTCGTACGTCATCAGCTTCTGCGTGGTGTCGCGAGCCGGGCGCAGCAGGCTGCCGAGGCCGAGGAAGGCAGAGACCAGCAGCACGGCGAGGCCGCCGAACACCACCAGCATCAACCAACTGCGAAGGAAATCAGACACGGGTGAAAAACCTAGCGAGTCGGGCGGACTGGGGACGACGGACGGGCTGACCTGCCGGGCGTCCCGGGCAGGCTACCGGACGACCACGCGTTCACGAAGACCGGACCGGCACCTGATCGGGCGTTCAGATGGGCCATTCCTCAGCCCCCCACCAGGACCGGAACGGCGTCAGAGGCGATGTCCAGGAGGGACCCGGGGGCCAGCCCGATCAGGAGCACCCCGGCGCACGCCACACCGATGACGACACCAGTACCGGTGGGCACCTCGAGGCGATAGTCGGCAGCCGGGTCCGGATCCTCCAGGTACATGGCGACGAGGATTCGCAGGTAGACGAATGCAGCCACGGCAGCGGCGGCCATGGCCACCATGGCCACCCAGTAGGTGCGGCCCTCGACCGCTGCGGCCAGCACGCCCAACTTGGCCACGAAGCCACCGGTGAACGGAATCCCGGCCTGCCCCAGCAAGAGGACGGTGAAGGCACCGGCCAGCACGGGCTGGCGGCGTGCCAGGCCCCTGTAGGCATCCAGGCCGTGGGCGGCATCACCCCGGCCCCCCACCGTGCTGATCACGGCGAAGCTTCCCGTGGCCAGCAGGGTGTAGACGAACAGGTATACGTAGACCGCTGCGGTGCCCCTATCGCTGGCTGCCTGCACGCCCAGGAGGATGAACCCGGCGTGGGCTATCGAGGAGTAGGCCAGCATCCGCTTGACATCGGTCTGGAGCACCGCCACCCAGGCACCGACGACCATGCTGGCAGCGGCCAGCACCGCCACGGCCGGCCGCCAGTCAGAAGCGTGCGTACCCAGCGTCACGACCAGCACCCGCAGCATCGCCGCGAAGCCGGCGGCCTTCACGCCGGCTGCCATCCACGCCACGACCGGGCTGGGCGCCCCCTGGTAGACGTCGGGGGTCCAGGCATGGAACGGCACGGCGGCCACCTTGAAGGCCAGGCCCACCAGCAGCAGGGCGATACCGGCCAGCAGCATCCCGTCCTGGACCAGGACGGTCGACGAGAGGTGCCCGCTGATGAGTGCCATCCGGGTCGACCCGGTGGCCCCGTAGATGAGCGCCATGCCGTACAGGAGGAACGCCGAGGCGAAGGCTCCCAGCACGAAGTACTTCAGCGCCGCCTCCTGGGATTCGATCCGCCGGAGGTGCAGCGCCGCCAGCACGTACACGGCGATCGACAGGATCTCCAGGCCGAGGAAGAGGACGATCAGGTCGTCGGCCGATGCCATGACCACACCACCGGCCGCCGACATGAGCAGGAGCACATAGAGCTCCACGCCCGGAAGGTCCTCCCGCCGGAGGTACGGGCGGGCCAGCAGGGCCGTGGCGACGACCGCAATGGTGAGGATGGCGGTGACGAGCACCGTGGAACCATCCACCGCCACCATCCCGCCGAGGAACGAACGCGGGCCGTCCGACTGGACCCTGTCCCACATGGGGACTGTGGCGACGAGCACTACCAGGCCGGTGACGACGGTCCACGCCTGGGGCAGTGCTTCGGGAAGGCGCCTGACCAGCGATGCGATGGTCAGCAGCAGGAACCCGCCTCCGGAGAGGACGAGCACCGGCAGGAGTGCCCACCAGATGACCTCGGGAGTGACCAGGGTCGACATCAGTGGTCGTCCCCGGCATCATCGGCGGCTTCACCGTCGCCGGCCTGTATGTCAGCGCCGAACCGACTCGTCGGCTCGTGGAACCCGTCGACATGGGTTTCGACGTGGGCGACGAGAGCATCCACGGCCGGTTCCATCCGTTCGATGACCGGCTTCGGGTACACGCCCATCGCCACGATCAGCACCAGCAGCGGGGCCAGCACCAGGCCCTCCCGGAGGTTCAGGTCACGCATCTCGGCGTTCCCGCCCTCGGCAGGTCCGTGGAACACGCGCTGGTAGGCCCAGAGCAGGTAGAGGGCAGCCAGGATCACGCCGCCGGTGGCCGCGATGGCCAGCCAACGGTGGGCGTTGAAGGTGCCCACCAGCACCAGGAACTCTCCCACGAAGCCGTTCAGGCCAGGCAGGCCGATGGACGACAACATGACCAGCGTGAAGACGGCGGCCAGGACCGGGGCCGCCTTCTGGAGCCCTCCCAACTCGTCGATCTGGCGGGTGTGGCGCCGCTCGTAGATCATCCCCACCAGCAGGAAGAGGGCGGCGGTGGAGACACCGTGGTTCACCATCTGGAGCAGGCCGCCCTCGATGCCCTCCGTGTTCAGGGCGAAGGTGCCAAGCACGATGAAGCCCAGGTGGGCGACGGACGAGTAGGCGACGAGGCGTTTCAGGTCGCGCTGCATCGTGGCCACCACAGCGCCGTAGATGATCCCGACGAGCCCGAGGGTGAGGAACACCGGGGCGAAGAAGTGCGAGGCCTCGGGGAAGAGGTACAGCCCGAACCTCAGGAAACCGTAGGTACCCAGCTTCAGGAGGACACCGGCCAGGATCACCGAACCGGCGGTCGGGGCCTCGGTGTGGGCGTCCGGGAGCCAGGTGTGCAGCGGGAAGATCGGAACCTTCACGGCGAACGCCAGGGCAAAAGACAGGAACACCCAACGGGCCGTCGTGGTACCCAGGCTCTGGGCCTCGGCCAGCTCCACCAGGTCGAAGGTCAGCCCCCCGCCGGTGGCGTCGGCGTGGAGGAACGCCAGGGCGAGGATCCCGACGAGCATCAGGGCCGAGCCGGCCATCGTGAAGAGGAAGAACTTCGTCGCCGCGTATGCGCTGTTCCCGTGTCCCCAACGCCCGATGAGGAAGTACATCGGCACGAGCACGACCTCGAAGCAGAGGAAGAAGACCATCAGGTCCATGGCGCAGAACACGCCGATGACACCTGCCTCCAGCAGCAGCATCCAGGCGAAGTAGGCCCGATCGTCGTGGCCCGGGTCGACCGCCAGGAGGGCTATCGGGAAGAGGATCCCGGTCAGGACGATCAGGAAGAGGGAGATTCCGTCCACGGCCAGCAGCCACTGGATGCCCAGGTCGGCCATCCATGGGTGGCGGAACTCGAACTGCATGTCGGCCCCGCGGTCGACGTCGAAGGCGACCATCAGCCAGACGGTCATGGCGGCGACCACCACCGAGGTGGCGACGGCAACGAGCTTCAGTAGTTCCGGGCGGCGGCGCGGCAGGACGGCCACCAGCAGGGCTCCCGCAGCGGGCACTACGAGGAGCGCGGGCAGGACAGCGAAGGAAGCGTCTGTGGCCGCCGCCAGCACCGCCATCAGAAGGACGTCCTTGAGAGGAACCAGATGACCAGGCCGACCGCACCCGCGCCGATGCCTGCCGCGTACGTGCGAACAAGGCCGTTGTGGAAGCGCCGCAGCAGCCCAGCCTCGGCCTTCACCATGGTGGCCACGGACTCGACGGCACCGTCCACCACGCTGGAGTCGAACCTGGCGGTGGCCTCGAAACCGGCCCGCCCGGGTCCACCCATGAAGTTCGAGACCAGCCTGTCGAAGCGCCAGGCATCGGCGAGGATGGGCTGCTCGAAGGCCGTGTGGTCGACCCGTCGCTGCAGGTAGGCGGCCACGGCCACCAGGATGCCCAGGGCTCCACCGGCCACGGCGATGGCGGCGAGGATCCAGAGGGTGCCGGTTCCCGCTGACAGGTGGACCTCGTTGCCGAAGAGGGTCGGTTCCAACCAGCCTTCAAGGCGTTTCGTGGCGGCGGAGAAGGGCAGCTGGATGAGGCCACCCAGCACCGACAGGACGGCCAGCACCACGAGTGGCAGCGCCATGGTCCAGGGCGACTCGTGCGGGTGGTGGCCTGACCTCTCGGCCACCTCGTCGGGCAGCCGATCGGCGACAGGCCCGACGTCGGGAGCGCCGTAGAGCGCGAGGGCCGGGAGCTCGGGGCGTTCCGCTGCGGACGCCACGATCCCATCGCGTTCCTCGACGGCCGCTTCGTGGGCCGCCCTCGCCGCCAGCAGGGCCTCGGCCACGGCCGGCTCGTCGGTTTCGTCCGTCTCAGCCTCGGAGGCCGCAAGGGCGGCGTCCACGGCGGCGGCGGCGTCCACGACGGCCTCCTCGGCGGCGGCCAACGCAGCTGCCCAGGCATCCTCAACCTCGTCTGGCCGCGGGTCGGCGTACCGGTGGCGCCCGAAGAAGGTGAGAATCACGAGTCGCGTCATGTAGAAGGCGGTCAGCACGGCCGTGACAAGCCCGACCGCCCAGAGCAGGGGGCTCTCGTTCCAGGCGAAGGCCAGGATCTCGTCCTTCGACCAGAACCCGGCGAACGGCGGCACCCCGGCGATGGCCAGCCACCCGATCACGAACGTCCCGGCCGTTATCGGCATGAACCGGCGGAGGCCTCCGTAGTGGGCCATGTCCTGGTCACCGTCCATGCCGTGGATGACCGAACCGGAGCCCAGGAAGAGGAGTGCCTTGAAGAAGGCGTGGGTGATCATGTGGAACACCGCCGCCACGTACGCACCGCTGCCGACTGCCAGGAACATGTACCCCAGCTGGCTGACGGTCGAGTAGGCCAGCACCTTCTTGATGTCGCGTTGCGCCACCGCGATCGTCGCCGCGAACAGTGCCGTGCCGGCCCCGGTCCAGGCGATGAGCGTCGGAACCCAGTCGGCGGCATCGGCGATGATCGGGTTCACCCGGGTCAGCAGGTAGATCCCCGAGGTGACCATGGTGGCCGCGTGGATGAGCGCCGAGACGGGGGTGGGGCCCGCCATGGCGTCTGGCAGCCACAGGTAGAGCGGGAACTGGGCCGACTTGCCGATCGCCCCGACGAAGAGCATCAGGGCGATGAAGGTGGCCGTGGAGGTGGCCACCGTGCCCGCCGCCGTGGTGTCCAGGACGTCCACGTAGGCGACCGTCCCGAAGGTGGCGAACGTCATGAAGATGGCGACCATGAAGCCCCAGTCGCCGATCCGGTTGGTGATGAAGGCCTTCTTGCCGGCCGAGGCGTTGGCCTCGTCGGTGAACCAGAACGAGATGAGCAGGTAGGAACAGGCGCCCACGCCCTCCCAACCCAGGAAGGTGAGGAGCAGGTTGTCGCCCAGCACCAGCATCAGCATGGCGAAGGCGAACAGGTTCAGGTAGGCGAAGAAGCGGCGGAAGTCGGCGTCACCGTGCATGTATCCGATCGAGTAGAGGTGGATCAGGGCTCCCACGCCGGTGACGAACAGGCACATGGTGAGCGACAGCGGATCAGCCAGGAAGCCGACGTCGACGGTCAGGTCGCCGGCCGGCACCCACTCGAACAGCGTGGTGACGGACCTGCGGTCGTGCACGTCCCGACCGGTCAGGTCGTAGAACGCTCCGGCCGTGGCGAGGAAGGACCCCGCCATGGCGCCGGTGGCCAGCCACCCGGCGGTCGGTTCGCCCAGACGGCGACCGCCGAACGTGAGGATCAGGAAGCCGGCCAGCGGAAACGCCGGAACCATCCATACGAGGTCGAGCATCGCCCTAGCCCCCCAGCACCGAGAGGTCGTCGACCGTGGCGCCCTGTCGGCGGCGCATGATCGCCACGACCACCGCCAGGCCGACCACCACCTCGGAGGCCGCCACGACGAGCACGAAGAACACGGAGAGCTGTCCTCCCAGGTCGCCCAGGGCGGAGCCGAGGCTGACGAAGGTCAGGTTGACGGCGTTGAGCATCAGCTCGACGCACATGATCATGATGAGCGGGTTGCGCCGGATGAGTAGCCCTACGGCGCCCATCGAGAAGAGGACCGCCGCCAACGCCAGGTACCAGGAGGTGGTGACGACCATCATGCGCCCTCCCCGACGGTGTCCGCATCGGGCGCCCCGGCCACGTCCGTGGGCCCTTCATCGCCCTGCGGATCGTCGTCAGCCACCGAGGTGACCACGACGACGGGAAGGGGAGCCAGCGGGCCCCGGACCCTGCGGGCCAGCACGACGGCACCGATCACCGCCACGGTCAGGAGGATGGCCGTCAGCTCAACGGCGAATACGTAGTCGGTGAAGAGCGCCTCACCGAGGCGACGCGTGTTGTCGGCGGCATCGCCCAACTCGGCGTTGGCGCCACGGGCGCCAGTGGGACCGTCGACGGAGACCAGCAGTGCGATCAGGAGCATCCCCAGCAGGGAGGCCCCGATCACCGCCGCCACCGGTCGCTGCCCGACTATCGGCTCCACGCCGAGGTCCTCTGAACGGTCGACTCCCAACAGCATGATCACGAACAGGAAGAGGATGACCACGGCACCGGCGTAGACGATGACCTGGACGGCGGCCAGGAAGGTGGCGTCCTGGAGGACGAACAACACGGACACCCCGAAGAGCGTCTGGACCAGGAACAGTGCAGCGTGGACCGGGTTCCGGGCCACCAGAACGCCGCCGGCACCGGCCAGGACGATGGCGGCGCTGATCAGGAACACCGCGGCATCCATCAGGCCGACCCCCCTTCGGCCTCGTCACCATCGCCAGCCTGCCCGACCTCGGGTGCCCTGACGCCGTAGCCGAGCTCACCCGACCAGGCCACCCGACCCGAATAGGTCACATCGCCGCTGGGCGAGGTGGCCCGCATCCAGGCCGATGTCATCTCGTCCTCTCCCTCACGCCAGTCCTCCCACGGGAGTTGGCGGGGGCGACCCGTCTCGTCATCCACCAGCAGTTCGGCCTTGGTGTAGATGGCATCGGACCGGTTGGTGAACGAGAACTCGAACAGCTTCGTCTCGGTGATGGCCTCGGTCGGGCACGCCTCGACGCAGAGGTCGCAGTGGATGCAACGGAGGTAGTTGATCTCGTAGACGAAGCCGTAACGCTCACCCGGCGACACCGGGGCGTCGTCCGGATTGTCAGCTCCCCTGACGTAGATGCAGTTGGCCGGGCAGACGCCGGCACAGAGCTCGCATCCGATGCACTTCTCCATTCCGTCCTCGTACCGGTTCAGGACGTGGCGTCCGTGGAGACGATCCGGCTTGACCCGCTTCTCACGCGGGTACGAGGTGGTCACCCGCTTCTCGAACAGCTTGCGGAACGTGACGGCGAAGCCCTGGAAGTAGCCCATCAGCCCTCCACCTCCTCGTCGGCCAGCTCGGCGAGGGCATCCCCGCGGGCCTTCTGGATGGCGCCGGTGAGGAGCGAGGCCCCGCCCAGCAGCACGGCTACGCCGGCCAGTATCACCGGAACCGGCGGCCAACCCAGGTCCTCAGCGACGTTCATCGTGGCGATCAGGAGGAACCAGCCCAGGGCCACCGGGATGAGGACCTTCCAGCCGAGGTCCATGAGCTGGTCGTAGCGGAGCCGGGGAAGCGTGGCCCGAAGCCAGACGAAGCAGAAGAGGAAGACGAAGACCTTCAGGCTGAACCAGAACACCGGCCACACCCAGCCCAGGGTGTCGGTCAGGATCGGGCCGGCGGGGCCACCCAGGAAGAGGGTCACGGCGATGGCCGACATGGTGATCACGTTCATGAACTCGGCCAGGAAGAAGAGCGAGAACCGCAGCGAGCTGTACTCCGTGTGGAAGCCGCCGACAAGCTCCTGTTCCGCCTCCACCAGGTCGAACGGCGGACGGTTCAACTCGGCGGTCCCGGCCAGCAGGAAGACCAGGAACGGAACGACGCCGGTGGCCAGCACGTTCCAACTGCCGGAGACCTGACGGGCCACGATCTCGTGCATGGACAACGATCCGGATGTCAGGAAGACCGTCGCTATGGCCAGGCCCAGGGCGGCCTCGTAGCTGATCATCTGGGCCGAAGCCCTCACCGAGCCCAGCAGCGGGTACTTGGAGCCCGATGACCAGCCGGCCAGCATCACGCCGTATACGGCGACGGACGAGAGGGCCAGGAAGAACAGCACCCCGACCGGCGGGTCTGCGACCTGCAGGTAGGTGGTCTCGCCGAACCAGGTGACGGTGCCGTCGCCGGAGAAGTCTCCGCCGATGGGGACTATGGAGAACACCAGGAATGCCGGCACCAGCGACAGGTACGGCGCCAGCTTGAAGACGACCCGGTCGGCCCTGTCCGGGATCAGGTCCTCCTTGAAGAACAACTTGATGCCGTCAGCCAGCGTCTGGAGGATGCCGAACGGACCGGCCTCCGCAGGCCCGATCCGGTTGTGCATGTCGGCGACCAGCTTGCGCTCGAACCAGACCATGAGCATCACCGACACGAGCAGCAGGGTGAAGGCCAGCACCACCTTGATGAGCACGATGCCCACGATGCCCGGGCTCATGGCTCCGTCCAGGAGGGGGTCGGCGGCCAGGACCAGCGGCGCCGTCAGGGTGGCGAGGCTCATCGTCGCACCAACTTCAGGTCGGTGACGGTTGCTCCGGCATCCAGTAGCGCTGTGACGTCGACACCCGGCTGGTTCACGAGGAGGTGAACGGTCCCGGCGGCCACACTGGCATCGGCCACCACCGGTACCCGGACGGTCCCCTTGGGGCCCACCAGGTCGACCACCTCGCCGTCGGCGACGCCACGGTGACGCATCTCGGTGGGTTCCAGCGCTGCGCGGGCGCCCGGTGCCAGGCCTGCGAGGGATGGGCTGTGGGCGACGAGGACCCCGGTGTCGTACATGGACCGCGTTGCGATGAGGCGCAGCGCCGAGGGCTGACGGGCCGCAACGGCTGTGGGCTCCGGCCGGACCAGCGCCGGGCCGCCCGTGACCAGGACGCCCTCCGTCGAAGCGGCGGCTATGGCCTCGGTCGAGAGGTTGGCATGGACCGCCGAGACGGCAACCAATTCAGTCCAGGCGTCGTCCGGCGACATGAAGCCGAGGTCGCTGCCGAGGCGGTCCGCCAGGTCCACGGCGATCATCCAGTCAGGGCGCGACGTGCCCGGTGAGGTGACCTTGCGGGCGACCCGGCTGACACGGCCCTCCAGGTTGGTGAAGGTGCCGTCCACCTCGGTCGGTCCGGCGGCCGGCAGCACCACGTCGGCGCAGGCCACTGTCGCCGTGGCGAACAGGTCGACGGCGACCACCGTGCCGGCACCGTCAAGTGCCCTTCGAGCCAGGTCGCCGTCCGGGACGTCGGCCAGCAGGTCCGCACCCAGGAGCACCAGAACGTCGACGTCGCCGTCCGCGGCCGCCTCCAGCGTCGCCAGGGTGTCGCGACCCGCGACCGCTGGGACACCGGGCCATGCGTCAGCGAAGCGAACCGCATCGGCCAGCGCGGCCCTGCCCGGCAGCAGGCCCGGAGCCAGGCCCATGTCCATGGCGCCGTGCACGTTTCCCCGACGCAGCAGGGATAGGAAGCGGGCATCGGGGAGGTGGTCGTGGAGCGCCAGGGCGGCGTCCACCACCGGTCCGGCAGCCTCGGCCAGGGAAGGGCGACCCAGCAGAACCGTGACCGGACCGGCTGCCGCTGAGAGCAGCTCGCCGGCGCCGACCACGTCTCCAGCCGACTGGCCGGGCAGGTCTTTCGACGACCCGCCCCCGAACATGGCCGAGACGACCTCGGCGGCCTCCCCCGGATGCACCCGCAGCGAGTGGGCGGCATGGTCGGTGAGGCCGGTCCGGCGCTGCGTCAGCTCGATCAGGGTGGTGCCGTCGTGGACGACGGCGTGGCGGAGGCGCAGATAGAGGGCGCCGAGTTCCTCCTTGGGATCCGGCCCCAGCAGGACGATGGTGCCGCCGGGGGTGCAGGCCTCGTCGATGGTCGCCCGGGGCAGCCCCAGGACCACTTCGGCGGGAAGGCCGTCACCCAGTTGGGAGTCCACGTGGTCGGTTCCCAGCACGCCCTTGGCGAGCTTCGCCCAGGCGTACTGGGCCTCGTTGGTGAGCCTGGAGCCACCCACCACCGCGATCCGGTCCGGCGCAGCAGCGCTGAGGGCCCCGGCTGCAACGTCGAGGGCCTCGCTCCACGGCGCAGCCACCAGCTCGGCTCCGTCCCGGGTGCGGTTGCCGAGGGCATCGCCCCTCAACAGCGGCGTAGCCAACCGGTCCTCGTGGTCGTACGCCTCAAAGACGAACCGTTCCTTGTCGGACAACCAGCCCCAGTTGACGGCGTCGGCGTCGACTCCCTGGAAGCGGAGCACCCGGTCATGCGACGACTGGACGGAAATCCGGCTACCGACGCTGTCCAGGGTGCTGGTGGACTCCACCTCCTCGAGGTCCCAGGGGCGGGCCTTGAACCTGTACGGCAGGGCCGTCAGCGCACCCACCGGGCAGACCTGCACCGTGTTGCCGCTGAAGTAGGACGAGAAGGGCATGTCGGGGAACGTGTTGACCTGGGTCTGGCCCCCACGCGCCATGAAGTGGATGAGCTGGTCGCCGGCCACCTCGCCGGCGAAACGGGTACACCGGTCGCAGAGGATGCAGCGCTCCCTGTCCAGGTTCACGTTGTCGTTCACCCGAATCGGCTTCTCGAAGTGGCGCTTCTCCTCGATGAACCGGCTCTCACCGGGACCGAAGGCCATGGTCTGGTCCTGGAGCGGGCACTCGCCGCCCTTGTCGCAGACCGGGCAGTCCAGCGGGTGGTTGATGAGCAGGAACTCCAGGACACCGTCCTGGGCCTTGCGGGTCCGCTCGGATTCGGTCTCCACGACCATTCCGGGCGTGCACTGCAGCATGCAGGACGGCTGCAGCGCCGATCCACGGCCGGTGTCGACGTCCACCAGGCACATGCGGCACATGCCGACCGGCTTCATACGGGTGTGGTGGCAGAACCGTGGGATGTAGGTGCCGGTGCGTTCGCAGGCGTCGATGAGCAGCTCGCCCGGGTTGGCGATGACCGTTTCACCGTCAACCACGATGGACACCTGGTCCCCGTCCGCCGTCGGGCTCATGCGCCGGCCCCCCCTGCGGTCGCCGGCGCGGCGGACACGGGGATCGTGTCGCCCCGGGTGATCCTGGCCTCGAACTCGTGGCGGAACCTACGGATGGTCGACACGATCGGTGCGACGGACGAGGGGCCCAGCGGACAGATGGTGGTCTGGCGTGGCGGGAAGGGAACGACCTCGAGGCCCTCGGCGGCGTGGGCCGCCACCGGGTACGGGCCGGGACTGATGTTGTCGCCTACGTCCAGAAGGAGGTCGATGTCCGACGGTCGCCCGTGGCCGTCCAGGATCCGCTGGAGGATCTTCTCCTCCCAGCCCGTGCCCTCGCGGCACGGCGAGCACTTGCCGCACGACTCCCTGGCGAAGAAGCGGACCAGGCGATGGCAGGCCTTCACAGCGTCGGTGCTGTCGTCCATGACGATGATGGCGCCCGAACCCAGCATCGACCCGGCGGCACTCACCTCCGCGGCCTCGAGCGCCAGGTCCAGGTGCTCCTCGAAGAACCACGGAGCCGACCCGCCACCCGGGATGAACATCTTCAGCTCGTGTCCCTCGCGGATGCCCTGGCAGAAGTCCTCGCCGTAGAAGAGGTCCCGGAACGTGGTGACGCCCTGTTCCACCTCGTACACGCCGGGCCGCTTCACGTGGCCCGACACGGCGAACATCCGGGTCCCGGGAGAGGACTCGGAGCCGTACCGGCGGTATGCGGCGGCGCCGTTCTCGAGGATCCACGGCAGGTTGGCCAGCGTCTCGACGTTGTTGACGATGGTCGGCTTGCCGTACAGGCCGATCGCCGCCGGAAAGTAGGGCGGCTTCAGGCGTGGCATCCCGCGGTTGCCCTCGAGGCTCTCGATGAGGGCCGTCTCCTCGCCGACTATGTAGGCGCCGGCTCCCCAGTGGAGGACGACGTCGACGGAGAAGTTGGAGCCGAGGATCTCGCGCCCCACGTAGCCGGCGGCATATGCCTCGTTCAGGGCGGTGGCGATCCTCTCCTGGGCCAGTGCCATCTCGCCACGCACGTACAGGAAGCACTGCGACAGGCCCAGGGCATAGCAGGCGATCAGGCAGCCCTCGATGAGCTGGTGGGGATCGCGTTCCATGAGGAGGCGGTCCTTGTAGGTGCCGGGTTCGCTCTCGTCGCCGTTCACGACCAGGTACCGCGGCCAGACACCCTCCGGGCAGAACCCCCACTTGACGCCTGCGGGGAAGCCGGCACCACCGCGGCCCAGCAGGGTCGCCTCGCGGACCTCGCCGTGGACCTCGGCCGGTCGCTTCTCCAGTGCAGCCCTCAGGCCCACGTATCCACCGGTGGCCTCGAACCGGGCGAGCGTGTGGGAGTCCTCGTAGCCGAAGCGCGAGGTGACCAGTTTCGGCCCGCCGTTGTCGACGTAGCCGGCTGCGTGGGTGACGTATGCGGATCCCATGGTCAGCCCTCCCCGTCCGGGGCGGCGGCCAGCCAGGGCGGTGCCCCGGTCACGTCCTCGGGCGCCTCGATGCCCGCCCGTCGGTCGTCGGTCATGTGCTGTCGAACCCGACCGAGGGTGCCGTGCTCCGGCAGCTCCCCGTCGTCGCCGGCGGCCCCACGGTGGATGGGGCTGCGGCCGGCCCGGATGTCGGCGACCACCTCGTCGAATGATCCTGTCGTCGCCCGGTGGAAGTACCGGTAGTTGACCGTGAAGCAGGGTGCTTCGGTGCAGGCGGCCACGCACTCCACGTCCTCGAGGGTGAAGAGCCCGTCGTCGCTGGTCCCGCCGGCCCTCACGCCGAGGCTGGCCTCGGCGTGCTCGAGCAGCTCCTCGCCACCCAGCAACTGGCAGGACACGTTGGTGCAGACGTTGACCACGTACTTCCCGACCGGATGGAACTTGAACATCTCGTAGAAGCTGGCCGTACCGAACACCTCGGCCGGGGTGGAGTCGGTCAGCTCGGCTATCTGGACCATGGCGGCAGGTGTCACCCACCCCTCCTGCTCCTGGGCCAGGTGGAGGAGGGGGATGGCGGCCGAGCGCGCACGCGGGTAGCGGGAGATGACCTCGTGGGCCAGTCGCTCGTTGTCGGTGTCGAAGAAGCTCACCGGTCGACCTCGCCCATGATCGGGTCCACCGAGGAGATGACGGCCACGCCGTCGGCGATCAGGCCGCCCTCCATCAGGTGGGGAAGGGTCTGGAGGTTCACGAAGCTGGGGCCACGGATGTGCATGCGGTATGGCTTGGGACCGCCGTCCGACACCAGGTAGCAGCCCAGCTCGCCACGTGGTGACTCCACGGCTGCGTAGGTCTCGCCCTGGGGTACGTGGAAGCCCTCGGTGAAGATCTTGAAGTGGTGGATGAGGGCTTCCATCGACTCGTCGATGCGGGCCCGGGGTGGCGGCGTGACCTTCTTGTCCTGCACCCGGTAGTCGCCGGCGGGCATGAGGTCCAGGATCTGCTCGACGATCCGCAGCGATTCCCTGATCTCGTTCTGGCGGATCGCGTAGCGGTCGAAGGAGTCGCCGTGGGTTCCCACTATGACGTCGAACTCGACCTCGTCGTAGGCCAGGTAGGGCTGGTCCCGACGTAGGTCCCACGCGTATCCGGTGGACCGCAGGATTGGACCTGTGGCGGACAGGGCCAGGGCCTCGGCCGGGGTGATGACACCCACGCCCTGCAGGCGGCCCCGGAAGATCGGCTGCCCGGTCAGCAGCGTGTCGTACTCGTCGAGGCGGGGCGGTATCAGCTCCAGCAGGCGCCTCACGTCGGCCTGCCAACCATCGGGCAGGTCGGCGGCCACGCCACCCGGTCGGATGTAGTTGTGGTTCATCCGGAGGCCGGTCACCTTCTCGAAGAAGCGCAGCACCTCCTCGCGTTCCCGCCAGCCGTAGATCATCATGGAGACGGCCCCGAGGTCCATGCCGTTGGTGGCCTGGAACAGCAGGTGCGACGAGACCCGGTTCAGCTCGCACATGAGCATCCGGATCCAGGTGGCGCGCGTCGGCACCTCCAGCCCCAGGAGCTGCTCGACCGCCAGGGAGAAGGCCAGCTCGGAGAAGAGCGGCGCCGCATAGTCCATGCGGGTGACGTTGGTGGGGCCCTGGAGGTAGGTGAGGTTCTCGGCGGTCTTCTCCATGCCGGTGTGCAGGTAGCCGATGACCGGCTTGGACCTCAGGATCGCCTCGCCCTCCATCTCCAGCATGAGCCGGAGCACCCCGTGGGTGGACGGGTGGGATGGTCCCATGTTGAGGATCATCCGCTGGTCCGCTACGTCACCGGTCGGGGGATCGTCGGCGCCGCCAGCCAGCACCGCCGCCTCGGCCTCGCTGAGGCGGAGCACGGCGCTGGTCTCGTCACGGCGGAAGACGCGCTCGGACGGACCCAGGTCCGTCCGGCCCGGCCCCATGGGGTTGGTCACCTGCTCGGCCACGTCGCTCATCGGGCGGGAGGGGCGTCCCTGAACTGGACCGGAATCCGGCCCATGGACACGTCACGTCGCAGCGGATGGCCCTCCCAGTCCTCCGGCATGAGGATCCGGGTGTGATCGGGATGGCCACTGAATGCGACCCCCACCAGGTCCCACGCCTCGCGTTCCATGGCCTCCGTCCCCGGGTAGAGGTCGAAGAGCGATGCCACCTCCGGGTTGGACTCCGGCACCTGGGTCCGGAGCCTGAGGCGTCCACCGGTGGCATGGGAGAGCAGGCTGGCGACGACCTCGAACCGTTCCGCTCCGACGCCCTCTGGGAGGTCGGTCCGTCCCGGGTGGGCCGAGTAGTCCACGGCGGTCAGGTCGATGGCCATCACGTAACCGTCGTCGCGGCAGGCGGCCACCGTCTCGAACCAGCGGTCGACGGGTGGGTGCAGGACCACCTGGCCGAAGGATTCGGTGACTGGGACACCCCAGGCGGTCGGCCCGGTCGGCCCACCTGCCGCCTCATCCGTGTCGGCTCCAACCGCTGCGGGATCGGTCATCGGGAACCCAACTCCACCGACTGCTCGGTCGGAGCATCGGGCACCTGAACCTGGATTCCGGCGCCACCATTGGAGGCCGTACGGCGACGGGTCAACTCGCCGTTCTGGATGTTGTCGTGCAGCGTCAGGATGGCGTGCATGAGGGTCTCGGGGCCCGGTGGGCAACCGGGTGCGTACACGTCCACCGGCACGACCTGGTCCACGCCCTGCACGATGGCGTAGTTGTTGAACATGCCTCCGCTGGAGGCGCAGACACCCATCGAGATGACCCACTTGGGTTCCATCATCTGGTCGTAGATCTGCCGGAGGATCGGCGCCATCTTCTGGGAGACGCGGCCGGCCACGATCATCAGGTCGGCCTGACGCGGTGAGGCACGGAATACCTCCATGCCGTAGCGGGCCAGGTCGTAGTGGGCAGCCCCGGTGGCCATCATCTCGAGGGCGCAGCAAGCAAGGCCGAACGTGGCGGGCCAGCAGCTGCGGGCACGTGACCACTTCACCAGATTCTCGATCCGGGCCGTCACGAAGTTGTGCTCCAGGCCTTCGAGGCCATCACCCATGACGTGCGAGACGTCGCCGATCAGCGGAAGGCGTGCCATCAGGCTGCGACCCCGCCGCCGTCGGTCCGACCTTCGAGGCCGACCTCGCGGACGCCGATCCGGCGGACGGTGCTGGTGGTCGTGCGGTCGGCGGAGATGGCACCGCCAGCCCTCCGCCGCTTCACCGGTCCCCACTCGAGGGCCCCGTTGCCGATCAGGTAGACGAACGACTCGAACACCGCCGCCGAGAAGAGCAGCACCGCCACGAGTCCGGAGAGGCCGAGGCCCCTGTGGGCGATGGCCCACGGGTAGAAGAAGATGATCTCGATGTCGAAGACGATGAAGATCATCGCCACCAGGAAGAACCGCACGGGGAAGCGTTCGGGCGTCTCGCGGCCGGGAATGATGCCGCACTCGTAGGGAGCGGACTTCCGGTCGTTGGGGTTCCGTGGTGCGAGCAGCCGCGACCCCACGAAGCTCACGGCCGCGAAGAGGACCGTCAGGAACAGCAGGAGGACTACAGGAAGGTACTGGCCTAGCACGTCAGGCTCCTCCGGTCTCGGCGGGGGCCGGGGATCCGGTCACCGGTTCAGACCTTCGCTGTCTCGAACTCCTCACGTCGTGACATGAGCTCCCGGTCACGAACGTGGAGCCAGTAACAGAGCGTTAGGAAGATGAGGAGCGAGCCGATCGTGACGAGCGCCGGACGGAGTCGTACCCATCCGAGGTCCCTGACCATGATGACCGAGACCACCGGCTCCTCCGGGTCCACGACCGGACGGGGCGGAGCCTCACCCGGAGCGACCACCTGGTGGAGTACGCCCTGCAACTGCACGACCGTGTAACGGGTCGGGTGGGTGATGCGGGCCGTATTCGTGATCCAGAGGGTCATCCGGTCGATGCGGTTCGGATCGTCCTTCAACTCGGGCTTGCCACCCATGGTGTAGGCGTCGAGCAGCTTGTAGTCGGCGGAACTGGCGAAGCCCAGGTCCGGATGCGACATGACGTCAGCGGCGGCCTGGGCCTGGGCGTCCCCCGACTCGGTAGTGGCCAGGAGGCGCCACGGACCCAGGTCCCGCAGGCCAGCGGCGTCGGTCACGTTGCGCGCCACGGCGGCCAACTCGGAGCGGGTGGCGGTCTCGTTGCGGAGTTGGCGGTCGGCACGCAACTCGGCGAGCTCCTCGGCACTCAGGTCGGGGTTCTCGTCGGCGGTCGGCAGGGTGGCGAAGTTGAGGATGGCCACAGCATCACCGGAGGCGACCACCAGCTCGTAGGCGGTAGGCATCTCGTCGGAATTGGGTAGCAGCCGAGCGGATTCCAGGCCACTGGCCCTCAGGTCGCCGACGTTGATGTCCACCGTCTTCCAACTGGGGTCGTCGCCCTTCCAACCCGAGCCGTACATCCACCATGCGCTGCCGAGGATGGCCATCCAGCCCATGAGGGCGGCAGTAGCCATCAGCGTGGCCAGTCGGATCCCCGAGTTGGTGACGATGATGAACCAGACGGAGCCGAGCAGGACGACGAAGCCCGTTGCTACGACCAGGATGCCGCTGATCTCGGGGTTCCAGGCCAGCCCCGCCAGCGTTACCAGGGTGCCCATCAGAGGCTCCTCTCGTACGCCACTATGGCGGCGATCTGCTCAGCGGTGAGGATCCGGCTGCGATCCACGGTTCCGATCACGTCCAGTTCGTCGACGCGGCCTCCGAAGCCGGGCATTCCGCCCGTACCGGAGCGGGCGTTGCCGTAGCCGCTGCCGATCTCCGAGCCCGTGGACACGAAGCCCTCCTGGCCACCGGCGGTCGGGAAGTGCGTCTCGATGCCCCGCAGGCTCGGACCCACATGGCCAGTCCCCGGCTGGTAGCCGGTGAGGACCCCCGCCTCGGCGAGGCCGGGCCACTCGGCCATCAGCTCGGCCGTGGCCTCAGCGTCGGATGCCCCGTACGAGAAGCCGGGTGTGTGGCAGCGAGCACAGGAGTTGGCGCCCTGGGCGGCGGGGTTGTTGAAGAGGAGCTCGCCATAGGCGAGGTAGTCGGCGCTGGCAGGATCGGCGGCTCCCGCCAACCATGCGTCGATGGCTGCGGCCACGTCGGCGCTGTCCGTCAGGCCGGGATCAGCCGACCTGACGATCTTCCTGGCACCGGCACGAATGCCACCGAGGATCTGGTCGGTCGCCTCGTCGGGCGTGAGCTGGATGGACCGCAGGTACACGACCAGCTGGTGGACCTGCTGCGATGTGAGGGGTCCACCGCCGGGGAGGCCCCATGCAGGCATCGGCGTTCCCGGACGGCCATAGTTGAGGATGTTCCTCACCTCGGACTCGTCGAACCGGCTCAGCACGGTCGTCAGCGCCGGCGCCTTCCACTCGACCTGGGCGACGAACCCGCCGTTCACGTCGGTGATCGTGTACGAGGCGACGCCGCCGGTGCCCCCCGGACCGTGGCAGCTGACGCAGGCCTCCTCGAAGTTCCTCGCCCCACGCGACTCGAAACGGCTCACCCACTCGCGGGCGGCGTTTTCCTGGCGGGCCGGCTCCATCAGCCAGTAGAGGGGCAGGATCAGCGAGACGATGGTCAGGGTCACCAGCGACCAGGCCAGGTTCCTGTCCAGGAATCGCGTCTCCAACTCGTCGTCATCGGCATGGGGCACGCGGTTGGGCGCCAGGTCGATCTCCGAACCGACCTCCCTCTTGCCGATGCGGAAGCTGAACAGGATGTAGGTGCCCATGCCCACCAGCACGATGGACGCGATGACCCAACCGACGGTCCGTTGGGCGTTTGCGAGGATGAGAGCGGTCATCGGTTTCTCGGGGTTCTCCTGATCGCGGGCCGGCTAGTGGCCGGCTGCCTGACCAATGCAGTTCGGACCCTCGGCCTCCTGGCCGGTGGTGTTGGTGCCGATGGGTGGTCCCTGGACGATGGTCCCGGTGTCCACGGTGAGGACGCCGTCGACCACCGACATGGCGAAGCGGTCCATTCCCCGTGGGGCGGGGCCTCCTCGCTTCTCGCCGACCTGGTTGTACTTGGAGCCGTGGCAGGGGCACTCGAACCACTGCGAGGACACGCAGTTGGGAACCCGGCAACCCAGATGGGGGCACTTCTGGTACAGGGCGATGATGCCCGAGTCGAAGCCACCGTCCACCCCGGCGGTCATGCCAGCCAGTTCGGGCGCCGAGTACATCGCACGGGCCTTCTCCACCGCACCGTTCGGATACGCGGTGAGCCACATCCGACCCTCGGGCTTGTAGAGGAAGCCGTTGTTGGCCTTGATGTCGGCCAGCAGCTCGACCATGTTGCCGACCTTCAGCTTGGCGCCGAAGCCGCTCACGCCCTGGGGCCAGAGGAAGGCGATGCTCGCCCCGCCGAAGCCCGACAGGCCGAAGCCCATCATGCCCACGAGGCTGCGGTTGAAGAACTGCCGGCGGCTGACTCCGACGGCCATCGGATCGGGCGCCACGAACGGCTCCGGTGGTGCCGACGGGACCGGAACGACCTCGGTACGGGCGGCCGCCGCTGCAGCCTCCACCTCACGACCGGTGGGAGCCGTCTCGCCACCATCGAAGAGTGCAGGGTTGGGGGTGTCACGGCGACGGGCCTCACGGGACAGCCCGGCAGCGCTCCGATCGCGTCGCTTCGAGGCGCCGACCAGCACGACGACCGCCAGGACCAGGAGGAGGACTACTGCGATTACGACGCCCACGGGTCAACTCCTGTGGTCGATCCGGAAGCGGTACGGGGATCCATGGAGATCACAGCTCGAAGAAGAGGCCGGCGTTCCAGGGGAACACGAAGTTGAATCCGGGGCCCCGGAAGAAGGAGCCGATCATGACCAGCACCGACCAGAACATGAGGTGGATGGTCATCAGGGAGATGGCGAACTTGCGGTCCTCGGGGCGCTTCGACGGGTTCTTGTCGATGTAGGGCGCCATGATCAGGAGGAACAGGCCGATGCCGGGGATCGTCACGCCGGCCACCATCGGGTGGAACATGGTGAGCAGTTCCTGCAGGCCCAGGAAGTACCAGGGTGCCTTGGAGGGGTTCGGCGTCTTGTTGAAGTCGGCCAGTTCCAGCAGCGGTGCGTTGACGAAGATCGAGAACAGCAGCAGGAACAACGTGATGACCAGGGCCGAGAGGAACTCGGCCACGAGTAGGTGGGGCCACACGTGGACCTTGTCGACCGGCGTGGCCCGTGTGTCCTGGATGGAGCCCGACTTGACGACGGTGAGCAGTCGCTGGTTGTGACCGTCGGGGCCGCTACCACCTGCCGGCGCTGCCGGTGCGCCAGCCGGCGGGGCAGGCATGTCGGCTGCGGCGGTACCACGGTCCAGGAGGTGGCTGGGGATCTTCTCGTCGCCCGCCGGCGCCGTGCCAGCCGGGGCATCGGCGGACGGAGCGTCACCGGTCGGCGTGTCGCCGCCCGCGGCCGCCTGTGCCTTGGCCTTGGCGGCCTCGGCCCGCTTCCGGAGGTGTTCGGGAATCTCGGTCATGGGTGGGTCCTCGGCCTACAACGGTCCGGAGATGCCGCCGTCCTTACGGACCCGCCAGAAGTGGATCGCTAGGAAGATGACGAGCACGAATGGAAGCATCAGGACGTGGAGGGTGTACCACCGGAGCAGGGTGTCGGTACCGATCTCGACGCCGCCGAGCAGCACGAACCGGACCTGTTCACCGAACACGGGGGTGAAGCCCATCATGTTCGTTCCCACCGTCACCGCCCACAGGGCCAGCTGGTCCCAGGGGAGTAGGTATCCGGTGAACGAGAGCAGCAGGGTGAACTGCAGCAGCATCACGCCGATGACCCAGTTGAACTCCCGGGGCGGCTTGTAGGCGCCGTGGTAGAAGACCCGGGCCATGTGCAGGAAGACGGACAGGACCATGAGGTGGGCCGCCCACCTGTGCATGTTCCGGACGATCAGGCCGAAGCCGACGGCGGTCTGCAGGGTCTGGATGTCATTCCAGGCCTGGGCGGCGGTCGGCCGGTAGAAGAACATCAGGAAGATCCCGGTGACCGTGAGGTGTATGAACAGGAAGAAGCTGAGACCACCCAGGCAGAGGGTGTAGCTGACCTTCACCGCGTGGCGCTTCACCTTCACCGGGTGGAGGTGGTAGAGCACGCTGTTCATGATCACGTAGGACCGGTTGCGGGGGCTGTCGCTGTAGCCCTTCCGGAATATCGAGCCCGGTCTGAATATGGAACTCCACGCCTGCGAGGCCTGGACCTGTTCTGTCAGCTGGCTCATGCCACCTGACTTCTTGTCGTCAGCCACGTCGTTCGTTCTCCTGTGGAGCCATCGTTCCTGTTTCCATGCGTCTCACCTAGGCCAACCGCATCCCGTAGCCGTAGCCGTGGCTGGCGGTCCGCTGGTGTGCGTCGCCATCGGCTTCCGGATCGGTGCACTTCCCGAGGATGATCACGCCCGTCGGGCACCGGTCGACGCAGAGGGCACAGCGTGTGCACACGTCGTCGTCGATGGTGAATATGACGTGGTCGCTGGGGTCGGTTCCGGGCTGCTCGGTCCCGATCGACTCGGCCACGGCGCCCGGGGAGACCATGTGGATGCACTTCCACGGGCAGATGTCGACACAGCCCTCGCACATGATGCACTCGGACTGGTCGATGTGGATGAACTGCTTGACCCGGTTGTTCGACTGCATCCAGTCGGCGTCGACCTGGCGCAGCACGTAGTCGTCGACGAAGAGCGGATGTTCCGGGTTGGCATCGGTGACGCTCACGAGCCGACGCCTTCGCTGACGAGCGGGCGGCCGTACTCGGAGGTGGGCTTGGGGGCGTCGGTCTCCTGCCCACGGTTCTGCCACTGGCGCCACATGACGACGTTGCCGCCGAGGGCCACGCCGTAGATGGCGACCGCCACCAGGTCGCGGATCACCCTGTAGGTCATGGTGAACGGAAGGCCCCACGCCACGATGCCCTGATCGCCGGTCCATGGGAGTCGGGGGCCGACCAGGAAGCGGTCGGGGCGCCAGTTCAACTCGCTGTCCGCCCAGGTCAACCACTGGTGCGGCACCACGCCGTAGACCCACCAGAAGATGAAGAACACATACCCGGAGAAGAGCATCGCCTCCCCCCAGGTGAACGTCTT
>Ga0208131_1000015_pt1:0-2500 | contig 52363 bp, 35 predicted proteins | sample ETNtaG_14_FD_185781 | JGI IMG/M metagenome (GOLD analysis project Ga0208131, IMG submission 185781) | Marine microbial and viral communities from oxygen minimum zone, Eastern Pacific Ocean - ETNP201406SV73 (SPAdes) (version 2) | ecosystem: Environmental > Aquatic > Marine > Oceanic ...
CGACCAGCGCAGCGATGACGCCGATCAGCAGGCTGACCGGCAGGATGGCCAGCAGCGTGAGCGCGAGATCGACCCAGCGCTTGGCCCGGTGCCGGTAGAACCCTTCCAGCGGCGACACCGCGACCAGCCGCGTGGTGCGGCCGGCTCGGTCGCCGGAGCGGCCGGCCATCAATATGTCCTTCGCCAGCGCCCTGCCTTCGGTCCGTCCGGTCTCGCTCATCGTCATCGTCATTTCCGGCCCTTCGCCACTGCTGCGCTCGGGACGCAGGCTGCGGCGGTCGTCTCCGACAATTCGGAGCGCCGCCTTGCCCGAAATTAAAACATGGGCTGCAATCGTCAAAACCGGCCGTCGCGAAACGGGCCGATCCCCGCCACCAAATCGCCGTTTTCAGGGCAATTTTCCGCCCCGCAGGCAAAGTGCCTCCTCCAGGCGCCAGAGCGCCCACGCCGTATTGGCGCTGAATGGGAAAAGGTTGGAGGATGCTAGGGGGAATAATTCCACTTCGGAAACCCGCCCCCCTCCCAATGCGCCACGGCCTATGCCGAAGTTTCGAAAGCGAGACACCATTATGGCAAGGATGTGATGCCAACGCAGCGTAACTTCGGCAGCAGGTTTTGCAGCCCCAGCAGCAGAAACAATCTCACAATACATCTGCAAATTGTTCAGGCTGATGAGTGGGCTGCACCAGCGAATCGCTGGTCCTTTCAAACCATCGACACGCTACCGCCATGCTTGGTCGCAGGTTCGGCAGCATTGAGCGAAACGTGACGGCGATAGGCTCCCAGATCCGGAGGCCTCGGTTCTAGGCTTGCTCCATCGGCGGATGCGAACAGCCGGTATGGACGACGTTACTCCACCCTACACTGGCCAAGTCGGGACAGAGCATTGCATCAGCGCCTTCGATGGCGGCTCAGGAGGCGCGAGGGAGCCGGGCGTCATCGAGGGTTCGGCTGCGGGCATCTACATCAGGAACTCGGCATGGAAGCTGACCGCCTCATCCTACCCTGCGGCCTGCCCCAAAACGAAACGCCCCGCGGCTTGAGCTGCGGGGCGTTTGATTTGGTTGCGGGAGCAGGATTTGAACCTGCGACCTTCAGGTTATGAGCCTGACGAGCTACCGGGCTGCTCCATCCCGCGACAGGATGTTTGGCCTGCTGCGCGGAGCGCTGCTTGAGGCCGGATCGGTTCTGGCATCGTGTCAGAGAGAATGGGGATGTTCTTTACTAGGTCTGGCGGTGACTTACTCTCCCACGTCTTGAGACGCAGTACCATCAGCGCAACGGCACTTAACGGCCGAGTTCGGAATGGGATCGGGTGTTTTGCTCGTGCTATGGCCACCAGACCGAGAAAAGAACATCAGTTCATCTGGCCTACCGCGCGGAGCGCTACTTGAGGCCAGTGAGGGTATCAGCCGCCCTGCCCTCGGGAAGGGAGCGGTGTTCCAGGTCGTCGTACATTTCCTTGATTGTGTATGCTTTCGGATCCAGCCTTGCTGTTTCTGGATCGGATCAAGCCTATCGGACCATTAGTATCGGTCAACTGAACGCATTGCTGCGCTTACATCTCCGACCTATCGACGTGGTGGTCTACCACGGTCCTCAGGGATACCTTGTTTTGAGGGGGGCTTCCCGCTTAGATGCCTTCAGCGGTTATCCTGTCCGATCATAGCTACCCAGCACTGCCGTTGGCACGACAACTGGTCCACCAGTGGATCGTTCACCCCGGTCCTCTCGTACTAGGGGCAACTCCTCTCAAGTATCCTACACCCACGGAAGATAGGGACCGAACTGTCTCACGACGTTCTAAACCCAGCTCACGTACCTCTTTAAATGGCGAACAGCCATACCCTTGGGACCTGCTCCAGCCCCAGGATGAGATGAGCCGACATCGAGGTGCCAAACACTGCCGTCGATATGGACTCTTGGGCAGTATCAGCCTGTTATCCCCAGCGTACCTTTTATCCGTTGAGCGATGGCCCTTCCACTCGGGACCACCGGATCACTATGGCCGTCTTTCGACTCTGCTCGACGTGTCAGTCTTGCAGTCAGGCTGGCTTATGCCATTGCACTCGACGAACGATTTCCGACCGTTCTGAGCCAACCTTCGCGCGCCTCCGTTACTGTTTGGGAGGCGACCGCCCCAGTCAAACTACCCGCCACACAGGGTCCCGGATCCGGATAACGGACCGCGGTTAGACATCAAGAGTGCGAAGGGTGGTATCTCAAGGGAGGCTCCACGGGAACTGGCGTTCCCGCTTCAAAGCCTACCACCTATCCTGCACATCGCAATCCTGATGCCAGTGTGAAGCTGTAGTAAAGGTGCATGGGGTCTTTCCGTCTAACCGCGGGAAGCCGGCATCTTGACCGGCAATTCAATTTCGCTGAGTCGATGTTGGAGACAGCGGGGAAGTCGTTACGCCATTCGTGCAGGTCGGAACTTACCCGACAAGGAATTTCGCTACCTTAGGACCGTTATAGTTACGGCCGCCGTTTACCGGGG
>Ga0208131_1000015_pt1:7500-52363 | contig 52363 bp, 35 predicted proteins | sample ETNtaG_14_FD_185781 | JGI IMG/M metagenome (GOLD analysis project Ga0208131, IMG submission 185781) | Marine microbial and viral communities from oxygen minimum zone, Eastern Pacific Ocean - ETNP201406SV73 (SPAdes) (version 2) | ecosystem: Environmental > Aquatic > Marine > Oceanic ...
GCCAGGGGCACTTCCTCGCCGGCACCGGTCTCGACATGGCGCTGCTGCTGGGCTGCGGCGCGGTGACCGCGGTGCCGCTGATGATCTATGCCAACGGCGCCAAGCTGCTGCGGCTGTCGACGATCGGCATCCTGCAATACATCGCGCCGACGATGATCTTCCTCACCGCGGTGCTGGTGTTCGGCGAGGAGTTCGACCCCGCCCGCCGCGTCGCCTTCCCGCTGATCTGGCTGGCGCTGGCGCTCTACACCGGATCGATGCTGCGCCGGCCGAAGCGGCGGACGCCGGTCTGAGCGGTTCGCGGAGATCGGGAACCGGGCGTCGCGGACATCAGGAACCCGGTTTCGCGGACAACAGGAACCGCCATTCGCGGAGATCAGGAACCGGGTCTTGCGGACATCGGGAACCGGTTTTCGCGGACATCAGGAACCCGAACGCGGACATCAGGAACCGGAAGGCCTCTCGGCGCCTTCCGAAACACCCCCGTTCTGCCTGTGGATAAGTCTGTGGATTTCCTGTGAATTACTTGTTGATAAAGTTCACCCGAACGCGGACATCAGGAACCGAAACGCGGACATCAGGAACCGCGACTTCAGAATTTCCTTTTTTTATCATGAGCTTATGAGGCATTTTTTGGCCCGTAACACTATATAACACTATATAGAAAGATAGATGGGACTCGTCGCCGGGTCCGGAATCCGCCTTCCAGGCCCCTCCAAACCCGTCTACGACCCCCCTCTCGGATCGACCGAAAACGCGCCGGAAATCCTCACCCCGAAAAGTCGTTCGCGATACCCCGAATCCATTGACATGCCAGAGAAGCTGTGAAGCGACGTTCCGAATACCCCGAATCCCGGGCGTGTCCCGCGGCAGCCGGCCGTTTGGGCTAAGAAAATCATGTTCCTGTTTCCCCGAAGGGAAGCCGAAAATGACGGGTTGAAATCCCGGATCGTCCCCGATACCCCGAATGTGCAGGGGTTTCTGCCCCGTGACGTTCCCGATTCCCCGAATCCGGGCCTAGGACACCGCGCGCCGCGCCTCGAGGAAAATCGCCATGACCCAGGCCGCGCAGGAGCTCACCGCCTCGTTCGACCACCTGCTGCCGGAACGCCACCCGCAGATCGACTACAGCATCTGCGACGTCGCGGAAGCGGTTCTGAAGGATCTGGTGCCGTCAATGGAGCACCCGTTCTACGCGCTGTCGAAGAAGCCCGACATGTCGATCCGGCGCTACGAGCACGGGCCGAACTGGGTCGAGATCATCCCCTCGGCCAAGGGCCAGGCGACGATCTACGACAAGGACATCCTGATCTACGCGGTCAGCCAGATCATGAACAAGCTCAACCGCGGCGAAAAGGTTGACCGGGTGCTGCGCTTCAACCCGCGCGACCTGCTGATCTTCGTCAACCGCGGCACCGGCGGCAAGGATTACGACGCCTTCTGCGAGGCGCTCGACCGGCTGATGGGCACGGTGATCAAGACCAACATCACCACCCGCGCCAGCGGCGACATCGCGCTGAGCGAGGAGGAGGCGCGCGGCTGGTTCCACCTCGTCGAGCGCGCCACCGTGGTGCGCAAGGGCGACGAGGAGACCGGCCGGATCATGCATGCCGAGATCCAGCTCTCGGAATGGGTCTACAACTCGATCCGCCGCAAGTCGGTGCTGACGCTGCACCGCGATTATTTCCGCCTGCGCAAGCCGATCGAGCGGCGGGTCTATGAGATCGCGCGCAAGCTGTGTGGCGCGCAGCCGCGCTGGCAGATCTCGCTCGAGAAGCTGCTGATGCGCACCGGCGCGCGCTCCGAGCTCAAGCGGTTCCGCCATACCATGAAGGAGATGGGGCGCACCGACCACCTGCCCGACTACCACGTCGAATATGACGACGAGAGCGACATGGTGGTGTTCCGCAACCGCGGCAACGTCACCCCCGAGAGCGAGCGCCCGGCGCTGCCGCCGCTCTCCGCCGCGGTGCGCGACGAAGCCCGCGAGATCCTGCCCGGCACCGACATCGCCGCCGTCGAGCGCGACTGGCGCGACTGGGTGACCGAGGCGCCGCGCGACCCCGCCAGCGCCTTTCTCGGCTTCTGCCGCAACCGCCGCGACCGGCTGATCTGACCGGTCCCCTCCGAAAGCGCCCATTCATGCCGATCACGCTGCCGCGCCTGTTCTCCGCCCTCGGGCTGGCGCTCCTCATCGCTCCCGCCGCGCAGGCCGAGACCCGCTTCACGGTGTCGCTCGGCGGCGATCATCTCGGCCGTCTCGGCCACACGCTGGCGGCCGGGACGCGCGACCTGTCGCTGCTGCTCGACAGCACGCCCTTCGGGGTCTTCGACGGCACCTATTCGGGCCGCACGGTCGAGGAGGGCGCGACCGCCCGGCATTCCGGCCGCACCCGCTCCACCCGCAAGTCGCGCGACGTCTCGATGCGGACCGAGGCGGGGCAGCTGCGCGAGGTGGCGCTGTCGCCCGCGGCCGAGCGCACCGCGCTCACCGACGCGGCGGCGGTTCCGGGCGCGGTGCTCGACCCGGTGAGCGGCTTCGGGCAATTGCTCGAGGCGCAGGCCTGCCCCGACGGGCTGCGGATCTATGACGGGCGGCGCATCGGCGCGCTGTCGGCCATCTCGGAGAGCCGCGAGGCGGGCCAGGTGGTCTGCGAGGCGCGCTACCAGATCGAGCAGGGCCCCGGCTATCTCGAGCCGATCGGCGTGACCCGGCTGACGCTCGAGCTGCGCTACGACGTCACCCCGACCGGCTGGCAGCTGGCGCGCATGCGCGCCCGCAGCGGGATCTTCGCCCTCTCGCTCGACCGCGAATGACAGGGGGCCGGGACGCTTGTCGCAATCGCCCGATCATGGTTTGACGCACCCCATGACCCAGACGCTGCCGGGGCTGAAGCCGCCCCGATTTCAAGGCTTCCGGACCATCGCCGCACTGACACTTCGTGAGATGAGCTCGACCTATGGCCGCTCACCGGGGGGCTATGTCTGGGCAGTCCTGCAGCCGGTCGCGGCGATCATGGTGCTGGCGCTGGCCTTCTCGCTGGTGTTGCGCGCGCCTTCGCTTGGAAACAGCTTCATCCTGTTCTACGCGACCGGCTACCTGCCCTTCAGCCTCTATGGCGCTCTGGCCGGCAAACTGGCGGCGGCCTTGCGTTATTCGAAACCCCTGCTGGCCTACCCTCGTGTCACCTGGCTCGACGCGATCCTGTCGCGGCTGCTGCTGAACCTGCTGACCAACGTGATGGTCCTGCTGATCGTCATCGGTGGCATTCTCTGGTTCACCGACGCGCGCGCAACGCTGGATCCCGGGCCGATCATGCTGGGTGTCGGGCTGGCCGCCGCCATCGGGATCGGGGTCGGCTTGATGAACTGTCTTCTGATCGGTCTTTACCCGCTCTGGGGGCAGGTCTGGGCCATCGTGTCCCGGCCCCTCTTCCTCGCCTCAGGGATCTTCTTCACCTACGAAGACATGCCATCTCTCGTGCAGGATATCCTGTGGTGGAACCCGATCCTGCACGCGGTCGGCGAGATGCGCCGCGGCTTCTACGCGACCTACGAGGCCTCCTACGTGTCGCTAGCCTATGGCTATGGTCTGGCCGGGGTGCTGACCCTGTTCGGGCTGCTGTTTCTCCGCCGTTACCACAAGCAGGTACTGGAGAATTGAAACCTTCGCTTCGGGCGAGTGCGAAACATGTGCCCCAGCCACCTAGGGCCTCCGTTCTGGCTGAACCGGCCTTCCTGGGATAGAGGGCTCGGGATGACGGGACGAGGGACGGACATGGGCGACAGGATCGTCATGGTAGGCGCGGGGCTTTCCGGGGCGGTGATCGGGCGCCGGCTGGCCGAGGCCGGGCATCGGGTCACGGTGATCGAGGCACGAGATCATGTCGCCGGCAATTGTCATACCGCGCGCGACCCCGAGACCGGGGTGATGGTGCATGTCTACGGGCCGCACATCTTCCACACCGATGACGAGGGCGTCTGGGCCTACGTCAATCGCTTCGCCAATTTCCTGCCCTACAAGAACCGGGTGAAGTCGACCACGCAGGGGCAGGTCTTCTCGCTGCCGATCAACCTGCACACCATCAACCAGTTCTACGGGCGCACCATGCGCCCAGACGAGGCCCGCGCCTTCATCGCCGAACAGGCCGACAAGTCCATCACCGACCCGCAAAGCTTCGAGGAGCAGGCCTTGGCCTTCGTCGGGCGCGACCTCTACGAGGCCTTCTTCAAGGGCTACACCGAGAAGCAGTGGGGCTGCTCGCCGACCGAACTGCCGGCCTCGATCCTGAAAAGACTGCCGGTGCGCTTCAACTACGATGACAACTACTTCTTCCACCGCTTCCAGGGCATGCCCGAGGAGGGCTACACCGCCATGGTCGAGCGGATCCTCGATCATCCCGGCATCACCGTGCAGCTCAAGACCGGTTTCGACCCGAAACAGGCGGGGGAATGGGACCATGTCTTCTGGTCCGGTCCGCTCGACGGCTTCTACGACTACGATCTCGGCCGCCTCGGCTACCGCACGCTCGACTTCGAACGGTTCCGCGCGCAGGGCGACTGGCAGGGCTGCGCGGTGATGAATTACGGCGACGCCGACACGCCCTTCACCCGGATCACCGAGCACAAGCATTTCTCTCCCTGGGAGGAGCATGAGGGGTCGGTGCTCTATCGCGAATTCTCGCGCGCCTGCGGGCCGGACGACATCCCCTATTACCCGATCCGCCTGGTCGAGGAGAAAGTGCTGCTCTCCGACTACGCGGCGCGTGCCCGCGCCGAGGAGAACGTGACCTTCGTGGGCCGCCTCGGCACCTATCGCTATCTAGACATGGACGTGACCATCCGGGAGGCAATGGATGCCGCAGAGACCTTCCTCGCCACTCGCGCAGACAGCGCCCCGATGCCGGCCTTTCTGGCCGACCCGGTCTGACCGATGACCCGGATCGCGGCCATCGTCGTCACCTACAACCGGATCGCGGCGCTGCGCGAGACCCTGCCCCGCCTGCTGGCCGAGGAACTCGACCATGTGGTGGTCGTCGAGAACGGCTCTACCGACGGCACGCGAGAGTGGCTCGCCGAGCAAACCGACCCGCGGCTTCTGGTGTTGCGTCCCGAAGGCAACCTGGGGGGCGCCGGAGGCTTCGAGCTGGGGCTGCGCGCAGCGGCCGAGCGTTTCGATCCGGACTGGACCGTGCTGATGGATGACGATGCTCGGCCGCAGCCGGGGGCCATTGCCACCTTCCGGACCGACACCCTGCCGGGTCTGGACGCGGACACCGGCGCGGTGGCGGCGGCGGTGTTCCTGCCCGACGGCGAGGTCTGCGAGATGAACCGCCCTACCCGGAACCCGTTCTGGAGCGCCCGCCTGATGTGGCGCACGATGCGCAAAGGCACGGCTGCCTTCCATCTCGATGATGCCGATATCCGCGGCCAGACCTCCTGCCAGATCGACGTCGCCTCTTTCGTCGGCTTCTTCCTGTCACGTGCCGGCCTGCAGCGCGCAGGTCTGCCGGACGGGGGCATGTTCATCTATGGCGACGACGTCAGCTATTCGCTCCGGCTGCGTCATGCCGGGATGACGCTGATCTTCGACCCGCGGCTGCGTTTCGAGCATGCCTGCGGCAGCCTCGGCACCGACATGGCCCTGCGGCCGATGTGGAAGATCTACTACCTGGCGCGCAACAACATCGAGGTCTGTCGTCTCGCTACGGGCCCGGTGCTGTGGCCGCTGGCCCTCGGATACTACGTGTTTGCCTGGCTGCGCCGCTCGCGGCGATATCCGCAGACGGAACGTCGGCTCTATCGTCGGATGCTCTGGGGCGGCCTGCGCGATGGCTTGCGCGGTCGCAGCGGTCGCAACGACGCGGTGCACGATCTGGCCTGACTGGCAACCGGCAGGTCGAACGGATAGGCTGCTCCGCAGCCCGAGCAGAAGGTTTCGCGCATGGCCTCCTCCCAATCCTCCGCCGCCCCCGAGCCCGAGGGCTCCGATGCTCAGGCGGCGGGCGAGTCCGAGCTTCGACAAGTCCCTGAACAGCAGGATGAAGCGACATTGCTTCTGTTGCGGCGCAGATTGCGCTTGGCCCGTCGTGTCGCACAACAGGCCCGCAAGGAGGCAGATTCCGGACCGGTCGTGGTCCGCCCGATGGCCCGCCCTGCACAGGCCAAGACCCGGCATTGGGGGGTGCTGCTGTCCTTCCTGCTTCTGGTGCTGGCCCCGGCCGGGGCGGCCAGCTGGTATCTCTACGAGCGTGCCGCCGATCAATACGCTTCGACGCTGGGCTTCACCGTGCGCAGCGAGGAGCTGACCAGCGCCGCGGATCTGCTCGGCGGCCTCGGCGCCAGCTTTGGCGGCGGCGGTTCGGACGACTCCGCCATCCTTTACGAGTTCGTGCGCAGCCAGGAGATCGTGCGCCGGGTCGACGCGAAACTCGACCTGCGGGCGATATGGTCACGCCATCACGACACCGATCCCCTGCTGAGTTTCGACCCGAATGGGTCGATCGAGGATCTGACCGACTATTGGCGGCGAATGCTCAACATCTCCTACGACACCGGTTCGGGGCTGATGGAGTTGCGGGCGCTTGCCTTTGCGCCGGAGGAGGCACAGGCCATCGCTCAGGCGATCTACGAGGAAAGCTTGGCGACCATCAACGCGCTCTCGGCCCAGGCCCGAGAAGACGCGACCCGTTACGCGCGGGCCGATCTCGATCTGGCGCTGGAGCGGCTGAAGCAGGCGCGCGAGGCGCTGACCGCGTTCCGGATACAGAACCAGATCGTCGACCCCAGCGCCGACATCCAGGGACAGATGGGGCTTCTCAACACGCTGCAGGCCCAGCTCGCCACCGCGCTGATCGAGTTCGACCTATTGCCCGAGAATGTCGGTGCGAGCGATCCCAGGACCGAGCAGGCACAGCGCCGGATCAATGTGATCCGCGAGCGGATTGCCGAGGAACGGCAGAAGTTCGGCACGAATGGCGAGGAAGACGGGGAGAGCTACGCGACGACGATCGCCGAGTTCGAGCGGCTCAGCGTCGATCGTGAATTCGCCGAGCGGGCCTATACCGCGGCACTGTCCGCCTATGATGCCGCCTTGGCCGAAGCCGACCGGCAAAGCCGTTACCTGGCCAGCTATATCCGGCCGACTCTGGCCGAGAAGTCGAAATATCCGCAGCGCGAGCTGATGATCGGCATCGTGACGCTATTCGGTTTCCTGATCTGGGCGATCGGCAGTCTAGTGTTCTATTCGCTGCGCGATCGCCGCTGAGAGGATTTCCGCGGTGATCCGCCTCGAGAATCTGAGCAAGAGCTTCATGACCCCACGGGGACGCAAGACGGTGATCGACCGAGCGTCGATCACCTTCCCCGGGGGCGTATCCGTGGCCCTCCTCGCGCGAAACGGGGCGGGCAAGTCGACCCTGATGGGGATGATCGGCGGCACGATACAGCCCACCCATGGCCGGATCATTACCCATGGCTCCGTATCCTGGCCGGTCGGTTTCTCGGGCAGCTTTCACCAGGACCTGTCGGGCGTGCAGAACGTCCGTTTCGTTGCCCGCGTCTACGGAGTGGATACCGAGGAGCTGGTCGCCTTCGTCGAGGATTTCGCCGAGCTTGGGGGGCACTACCATTCACCCGTGCGTACCTATTCCTCCGGTATGAAATCGCGCCTCGCCTTCGGGGTCTCGATCGGTATTCCCTTCGACACCTATCTGGTCGACGAAGTCACCTCCGTCGGGGATGCCAATTTCAGGCGAAAAAGCCGTGTCGTCTTTCTCGAGCGGATGAAGAACGCAGGCGCGATCGTGGTCACGCACTCCATGGCCCAGGTCCGCAAGCTCTGCACTGCCGGCGTGGTGCTGGAGAACGGCCAGCTCGACTATTACGAAGATATCGAGGCCGCGATCGCCCAGCATCAGCGGAACATGGGCTCCGCCGAAGAGGAATGATCCTAACCAAGCAGTGGGTGCCAGTGTTTCGCGCGCGAAACGGTCAGTATTGGTGACCTTGTTGCGGGTTATCAGAGAGCTGCGCTTTTAGAGAGAGGCATCTTCCCGGAGGATCTGCAGAATGCGTGCGCGCATTTCCGCCCGGCGCAGCAGGTCGCCTGACAATACCAACCCCTTCGCGGTTTCACGACAGGTCAGGCCCGGACGGATCTCCACCGTTTCCCGGCGCGGCGGCTGATCGGGTCGGGAGGGAGCGGACGGCGCATCCCGCGCGGCCGAGGTTTCAAGGACGGCGCCAAGCAGGGCGATTTCCGACTCAGAACTGTCCGGGGCTTCGGCCGACAGGCGCGCGCGCAGATCTGCGGCGAGGGCAGGGTCCTCTTCGAGCCCGCGCGACAGCGCGAGACCAAGGCGTTCGCCGATATGGGTGGGGAAGCGCAGCGCGTCGTCGAGCGCCCGGACGATCCGCACGAAGCTGCCGATCTTCGAGCGGCGCGACCGCGTGGCGGCGCCGAACAGCGATTTGAGTGCTTCGGAATCGCTTTCATAGACACTGCTATCGACGGCACGGGCCACGATGCGCGCGCGTTCGTAATGGCTCAGGCCGACCCGGATCTCGTTCTCTTCGACCATCGCCCGATAGGCTTCGGAGGCGTTTCGCGGCGCGCGGGGCAGGGCAAGCACGCGTCCGGTCACGCCCTTCTCAGCGGCGATGCGCCGCAACGCGGTCAGTCGGCGCCAGCCCGAGATCAGCCCCCAGCGCGGTCGCGCTTCCTCGCCCAGATCCGCGACCTCGATCGCGGTTTGCTGGCCGCGTTCGCGCAAGCTGTCGATCAGTGCCTGCATCTCCTCCTCGTCGGAGACGAGGCGGTCGCGCACGAGGTAGTTTTCGTCGATCTCGTCGAGGCCGACCCATTGGATCAGCCGACCTTCCTCGCGCGCTGCGCCCAGCGTTCGGCCCATCTCGTCGAGCGCGGCGGCACCGGCGGCATCGCCCGCCACTTCCGCGATCGGCATGCGACGGGTCGGCGCGATGCCCAAGGGGTAGCTCGGAAAGGCTGCCTTGGTCTCGGGAGCCACCCCTTCCGGTGTCTCGATACGGGGCGGGGACAGGCGCTTGCGCTTGGCCATGCTCAGGCTCCTCTTGCAGGGCGGATGCGCGCAACCTTCGCCCGCAGCCCCGAAGATCCAGACAACGGGGCGCACGTTGCGGCGCGAAGAAAAAGGTCAGCATAGCTGGCGTTTCGCGCGCGAAACATTCGGCGACGCGAAGCCGACCGGTTCAGCCAGGCCATTCTCATTGTGCGGCCGAAGATTGGGCCGCGAGTTCCTCGCGGCGCCAGATCCCGACCAGCAGCTTCTTCAGCGCGGCATAGGTCTCGTCGAAGGTTTCGCGGCCGCGGGCGTAGGTCTCGCGGTTGAAGTCGCGGTAATCGGCCTCGTAGATGCCTTGGACCTGCTCGCCGGCCTGGCCGATCAGGGCGGTGAAGTCCTGCCGGTGCGGGCTCAGCGTGCGGCCGAGATAGGCCTGCATCAATGCCGCGAGTTCGCCTTGCTGGCTGGCGTCGTAACGGGTGACCAACGCGCGCACCGCGTCCCACTGGAACGCCATTTCCGGCCGCCCCAGCGCGCGGGCGGCGAGGTTCTCGCCCTCCTCGATCGAGGCGAAGGTGGTGTGCAGCATGTCGAAGAAGCGGCCGGTGGAGTCGAATTCGAGGAAGGAGGCCCCGAGCGGCACCAGCAGGATGTCGGCCGCGGCGAGGCCATTGATGGTCAGGTAGCCGAGGGCCGGGGGGGTGTCGATGAAGACGAGGTCGTAAGAGTCGAGCAGACCGTCCTCCTCGAGCGTGTCGGTCAGCGCGTCCCAGAGCTTCCAGCCGCGCGCCTGCATCCGCCAGACCGGCACCTGGAACTCGGCCCAATACAGGTTCAGCTGCGCGCCGATCAGGTCGATATTGGGCCAATGCGTCTTCTGGACCAGGTCGCCGGTCTTCAGCTTCAGAGCCTCGGTGAGCGTCTCGTCGAGCGGCAGGGGCGTTTCGCCGCGATCCGCCCGGTGGCGGTTCTCGACCTGCAGATGGGAGGCGTAGTGCCGTGCGAGCAGCGGGTAGATGGTCTGCCATTCATCCGCGACCTTGCCGCCGAAGATCGAGGTCATCGAACCCTGGCTGTCGAGATCGAGCACCAGCACCTTGTAGCCGTCCAGCGCTGCCGACATCGCCAGATGCGCCGCCGTCGAGGTCTTGCCGACGCCGCCCTTGAAGTTGGCGACCGCGACCATCTTCGCGGGCAGCCCCTTGGGCCGATAGGGGAGATAGGGCTTGGCCTTCGATCCCTCGGCGCCGAAATGCGCGCGCAGCCGCAGCACCTCGTCGAGGCTGAACCACTTGGCGCCGCCCTCAGTCTCCGAGCGGCCCTGCGGCAGCTCGGGGTTCTGCCGCAGCACCCGGCGGAAATGCGCGGGCGCGACCGGGATAAGGTAGCGGGTGATTTCCCAAGTCGAGAAGGGGCGCAACTGTCGGAGCCCGTTCTCTCCGAGTCCGCGCGAGGCGAGGTCGGCCCGGCCCGCATCGCAGGCCCGCGCGATCTCTGCGAAACCTGCGCTGTCGGTCGGATCGCCCAGTTCGGCGGCGGCCAGATCCGGATCCATGCGGAAATAGGGGGGCAACGGTTCTCCGCGCATTGTACTTTCCTGCGTGTACTGCCTTTTTCAATACCTACTGGAAAAGGCGATACATGAAAGGGTCAGGTGAAAGCGGATGGCATTTTTCGAGTGATGATCTCTGGCCTGTGGCTTGGCGGGCTCAGCTGCATATTCGCTTAGTCCGGGAGCACATCAGCAAGCGGAGCAGTCGCTAACCGGCGCCGCGCTTCGGTGTTCTCGGGATCGAGGGACAGGATGCGGCGGAAGCTCTCCGCGGCTCCGGCGAGATCGCCCGTCCGCTCCTGCGCGCGGGCGTAGCCCATGAGAAACGAGGGATTGTCGGGCAACAGCCGCGCGACCTCGGCATGGTGCGCCAGGCTGGCGGCGAAATCCTCGCGGTCATCGGCGATGCGGGCGAGCACGCGATGCGCGCCGGCATTGGCGGGGCCGGTCGCGACGACGGCGCGCAGCATCCGCTCGGCCTCGGCGATCTCGCCGGCGCGGTAGAGGGCCCGTCCCAGCGCATAGCGCGCGGCGTGATGATCCGGGTCGATCGACAGCGCCTCCCGCAGCGCGGCCATCGCCTCCTCACCGCGCCCTTCCTTGTCCAGGATCTGGCCCAGAACGAGGTAGTCCTCGGGATCGCTGCGCAGTTGAGTGGCGCGACGGCGGGCCGCAATCGCGGCCTCCGCATCGCCCAGCTGGCGCGCGATGTCGCCCGCCAGGGCATGCAGCGCGGCGTCGTCCCGGTGCCGGAGTAGGGCCTGGGACACGAACGTTTCGGCCCCGGCCGGGTCGCCATGGCGCAGCAGCCGCCGCGCCTCGAGGCAGAGCGCCTCCGGTTGCGCCGGGCCCGCATCCTCCGGCGTTTCCAGAGCCGCGTCCATGTTGCGTTCATGGACGCGGATCGCCTCTTCGAGGTCCTCGAAATAGGTCGCCTGCCCGGCCTCGAGGACGAGTCCGCTGCTGCAGTATTCGCGCAAGGTCCCGGGCGAATGCGAAACCATGACGAGCCCGGCATCCTGCAGCCGGCTGCGGAAATGCTCGAGGGACTTCTTGCGGAAGGCGGCATCGCCGACCGAGGTGATCTCGTCGACCAGATACCAGTCGAAGCCCAGCCCCATCGACAGGCCAAAGGCCAGACGGGCGCGCATCCCCGAGGAATAGCGGCGCACCGGCATGTCGATGAAGGCGCCGAGCTCCGCGAACTCCGCGACGAAGCGGAGGAGGCGCGCGCCGTCGACGCCGTAGATGCGGCTGACGAACATGACGTTCTCGCGGCCGCTGACATCCAGCGCGAAGCCGCCCGAGAAGCCCATTGGCCAGGACATCGTGCCCTGATGGGTGACCGCGCCGCGATCGGGGGCGACGGTGCCCGAGATCATGCCGATCATCGTCGACTTCCCGGCCCCGTTGCGCCCCATCAGCGCGACCTTCTCGCCGGCCCGGAGGGTCAGGCTGAAGTCCCGCAGCAGCACCTTGGCGCCCCTTGGCGTCGGATAGTATTTCGTGACCCCCTCGAAGCGGATCATAGCTGCAGCTTGCCGCGCGCGTTGCGGTAGAAGATCGTCAGGACGGACCAGAGCAGCAGCAGGATCAGCCCTGTGGTCGCCATGATCCGGATCCGCTGTGGGTATTGCGCGGTCTGCGCCAGGGTGGGCGGGATGTGAACGGCGACGTAGCGCGCCTGTCGCCGGCTCTCGGCATGGGCGACGGCCAGATCGGCCAGCGCCTGCGCATAGGCCGCGTTCATCATCTCCTGGTCCAGAAGCAGGCTCTGATATCGGCCGTAGATGTCGACATTGGCGGCCATGTCGCCCAGCGACAGGCTGGCCCGCTCGGCCTCGATCTGCGTGCGCAGCGCGTCGACCCGATTGTCGAGATCCTGCTTGCGCGGGTCGCGGCCGGTGGAGAGCAGGGCGAGCTGCTCGCGCGAGACCAGCGCCTCTGCAAGCTGGGTCTGCAGCGCGGCCAGCACCCCGCTGCTGGCCTGCACGCCGAGATCGGGGCTGACGATCTGGTGGGCGCGGCGGAAGCCGGTGAGTTCCTCGAGCACCCGTTGCACGCCGGCGCGGGCCTCGACGACGAGCTCGTTGCTGAGCCGGATGTTGTCTGCGCGGGCCTGGTTGGACAGCTGGTTGATGAGGTCGCTGCTGGCAGAAAGGATCTCGCGCGCTAGAAGTTGCGCATCCTCGGGGTCGAAGGCCCTGACATGCAGGTGAAGGATGCCGTCGCGGGCCTCCGAGGAGACCCGCACCATGCGCCGCCAATAGGCCAGCAGCTCCTCGGTCGAGGCCTGGGCTGGCAGCGAGAGCAGGACGTCGTCTCCCCGTTGCGCGAAGATCGCGCGAAGATCGGTCCGGCCCTCGAGCCGATCCACCATCGCCTGGCTGCGGATATAGTCCCTGAGGATGTCGAGATCCTGGGCCGAGCCGCTGCTGCTCACGGTGTTGAGGATGCCGAGGAAGTTCTGCGCGGCGGCACCGCTGCCCTGCTGCGAGCGGATCGAGAAGCTCGCGCGCGAGCCGTATTGGTCCTGCGCGACACCGTAGAGATAGCCGCCGATGAGCGCGAGCGGCAACGCGACCACGAGCAGAAACATGACGATGCTGGCGCGAAGCGGCCTGTGGCGCGAAACTGTTGTCATGAAGCTCACAAGATTGCGCGTTCCGACTTCAATTCGACACTTTCGGCTGCAGCCATGCAACCTTGATGTGAGCAGCGGCCAATGCGGGGTAGCCATCCTGTGACACAGCAAGAGACGGCGACCCGCTTCGCCCCCCCGGCCCAGAGCCCGTCTGTCGTCCCGGCCGAGGCCAGGGTCGCGCCCCCGCCGCAGCTGTCGATCCTGATGCCGGTCTGGAACGAGCGCGCGTTTCTCGAGAGTTGCATCGGGTCGATCCGTGCCCCCGAGGGCATGTCGATCGAAGTGGTGCTCGTCGATGACGGCTCGACCGATGCCACCGGCGACATCGCCGCGCGATGGGCCGCCGCCGCGCCCTTTCCGGTCCACATCATCCATGCCCCACATCGTGGCAAGGCGGCGGCCCTCAACCTAGCCTATGCCAGGGCGAGCGGAGCCTGCTTCATCCTGCTGGCCGGGGACGACCTGCTCGTCCCGGAACGGCTCGCGGATCGCGTGGCGGCGGTGGTGGGACCGGGGCCACGGCTGGCACAGTGCGGCTACCGCACCTTCTGGCATCATCGGCCCGACCGCGCCGGCGTCGAATACGACCCCCGCCGCAGCGGCGACCACGTCGCCGGCGGAGCCGCCAGCTTCAACCGGGCCTTCGCCGAGATCTACTTTCCGATCCCCGAGGAGCTTCCCAACGAGGATACCTGGCTGCGCGCGGCGGCGATCGCAACCGGCACGTCGATCACCCCGGTGGACGGCCTCGGCCTTCTCTACCGCATCCATCCGCGAAACTCGGTCGGACCGCTGCGCAGCTTTGCCGAGACCGACCTGAACCTGCAGCAGCGGCACCGCGCCTTCGAGCTGGCGGAGCGGCGCTTTCGCGCCCGCCTCGACGCACGGGGTGCCGCGCGGCTCGCCGCGCTGTGCCGCGCCGAAAGGCTCAGGCAGGGGCGCGGCTTGGCGCGCCTTCTGCTGATGCCGGGCCTGACCTGGCAGGATCGCACCAGCTTCGCGGCCAATGCCTCACCGCTGCTCTACGCTCTCAAGCGCCGCGCCGCGCCGTTGCTGAAGCGGCTGCTTCGTCTCTGACGTCGTCTTTGACGCTCCGAGCCCGGCAAAGAGATCGAGCAGGCGCGGCTCGTGGATCGGATAGTTGTCGGCCTGGATGAAACGCTGGCAGTTCTTCCGTTTCGCCGCGAGATCCTCCTCGGTGATGCCCCGCATCACCGAGACGATATCCGCGACCGAGGGGTCGGAGGAAAAGGTCCAGCCCAGATCCCAGCGCCCGATGACGGCGTTGAGGTAATGCAGCCGCGAGGCGAGGATCGGCACGCCCGCATTCGCGTATTCCCAGATCTTGTTGGGCGAGCAGTACCAGTGGTTCAGCCCGACATTCTCGTAGGGGATCACGCCGAGCGCGGCGCCCGTGCTCCATTCCACCAGTTCCGAATGCGGCGCCGGTGGAATGAAGCGGGCGCGCCTGATCCCGCCATCGAAGCGGATCTGGTCGAGCTCGTGCCGGAGCCGCCTTTCGACGCCGAGGCGCAGCTCGGTCTCGCGGATCGAGCGGACGCTCTCCTCGAGCGCGTCCCGGCGCATCTCTCCGGCCGGCGCTCTCAGGAAGCGGCCCAGCATCAGGTCGACCACCGGGCTGCGCTGCAGCACCGCCTCCTGCTCGTCCCCCGCCACCGGCACCGCGGCGCTCAGCGGCTCGGCGAGATCGTCGCGCCGGGCGCGAAGCTCCATGGTGAGCTTGCCGCGGATCGCCTCGAGCTTGAGGTCCTCGAACTCCCGGGCCCGGGCCTTGAGATCCGCCTCGAGCGGGCCCTTGCCCATGAACACGACATACCAGTTCTCCGGCAGCGAGAACGCGGCCTCGAGCAGGACCGCCAGGCCGCGATTGGGCGAAAATCCTCCCTGGTAGAGCATGATCTTCGCCTCCGGCGGCAGCCCCGCCGCCTCGTGCAGCCGGCCGTCATAGCTGACGCGCTTGGGATAGACCGAGTTCGGCAGGATGACCGGCGTCGGCAGCGCCGGGTAGGTCGCGCGGTAATAGGCGCCGATATCCTCGTTGACGGTGACGAAGCCGTCGACCTGCGGCAGGCAGGTTTCGTGGATGCGTCGATGCGCCTTCAGCTGCGCGCCCGAGGCATTGGCGAGATCGTCGTAGATCTCGTGCGCCTCGTAGACCACGCGGCATCCGAGCCGCTTCTTCAGCGCGATACCGGCGGGCAGCGATCCGATTTCGTGGCACTGCACGATATCGGGTCGGTATTCCTCGCCGATCTCGACGAAGGCGTCGGTGCGGGAATCCTGGACATGACGCCGGGCATTGGCCTCGATCAGCCCGCCGCGCCATTGCGAACCGGGTGCCAGCAGGGCCTCTAGGATGGAATAGGACTGAACGTTCTCACGCTTGCCGTAATTCCGGGCATGCATCACCTTGCTGCGGATAGAGCCCAATCCCCACCGGCTCGAAAACCTCGACATGCTGCGCCGCGTTCTCCGGCGGAACCTCTTCCAGAAGGGAAGAATCGCGGCGGCGATCAGGAGAAGAACGGCAATTATCAAAAAATGGTAAAGAACGGGATTTCCCTGCTGCATTATTCCCATGGGAGACTTCAGGGAAATTTCTTCCGGGGAGGATGTCATCAGGCCGATGGCGCCGCGGGCCGCCATGGCCACCATGTCGAGCAGCGCGGCTGCGAAGGGCGCGAGAAGGGCGCCGTACATCCATGACAGGAAAAGAAGGACGATGACGGCCACGAGCAGGATGACCGGAATGGAAATCATCGCGTATTTCATGGCAATTCTGGAATAGGCCTTGTATTGCCAATTCACCCGGCGAACCATGACGCCTCCGGGCGTAATGGCATTCATGCCGGGAAGGTCGGGGAGCCGCAGCCCCACGAGAAGAACATCATGCCCGGCACGCTTGAGACTTTCGGCCTCGCGGACGACCCGGTTGTCGGTCGTGGCCCCGTTCGGGACGATGATCATGATGCGCCGGTGATCTGTCACGTCTGGTCCTTGCCGTAGAGAGGATTGGAGTGCGATGGGCTGCCTGCGCCATTTCCCGGCAGCGCGGATCGACCGGGAACGGGGTTCCCGACCCGGCGATCTGGACCGTCTTCCCTACATGTCGGAGCCCGCCCTGTCCCTGTTTATGCCGCTGGCGCCGTAAGATGGCACCGCTTGCTCCAAGTTGAGCCGCGAAAGGCAGGGGCGGTCAAGTTTCCTGCGTCGGGCTGTCTCGATGACTTCCTGCGTCCGGCCATGGACCTTTCCAGGAGAGGGGGAGGTCGGGGGAGTGCGGCGGCATCCTGCTCTGTTCCTGCCCTGCATGCGCGGGGCTTTCCCGGCCGGAACGACCTCGGGGTCAACATGCAGGACGCATCCTTTCGCAGAACGACGATGCCCTCTGCGCCACAATAAACATAAAAATCGAACGAAGTCTTTTTTCCATTTGACCGAAGGTCAGGATGGTTATTTTATTGCGCGCTGAAAAGACCCAGCCCCATTCCGCGCTAACGCCGCGAAAGATAATCAAGAGGCTTGCCCGGATGATCGGCTGCCCCTAGGGTAATCATAATATAAGATTGAACGGGCGGATAAACAACCCTGGATTGCGGGCTATGAGTTCGAATCTGAACGATTTCTCTGTTTCCGATTCCTGGCCAGTCCTGACGACAACGGTCGGTATTTTCGGATTGGGATACGCTGGAATTCCCCTGGCCTGCCGGGTGTCTGAATCCGGAATGCGCGTCATCGGTTTCGACATCAACGAGGACCGGGTCCGGCAACTCAATCAGGGAACGAGTCCCCTGAAACACATTTCCAGCGATTCCATTGCGGAAATGCGCTCCAGAAACTTTCAGGCCACCTGCGATTTCGCTCTCGCGGCGGAATGCGACGCGCTGATCATCTGCGTCCCCACCCCGCTCAACAAATACCGCGAGCCCGATCTCAGCTTCATCGTCGCGACCATGGAGGGCATCGCTCCCCACCTGCGCAAGGGGCAGCTGCTGTCGCTCGAAAGCACGACCTGGCCGGGGACGACGGAGGAGGTGCTCCGGCCCTATGTGACCGGGGCGGGGCTGGTCCCGGGCGAGGACGTCTTTCTCGTCTACTCCCCCGAACGGGAGGATCCCGGCAACCCCAGCTTCGAAACCCGCACGATCCCCAAGATCGTCGGCGGCGACACGCCGCAATGCCTCGAGGCCGGGATCGGGCTCTACGGCCACTTCATCGACAAGGTCGTCCCGGTGAGCTCCTCGAGGGCGGCCGAGATGGTCAAGCTGCTCGAGAACATCTACCGCTCGGTCAATATCGGCCTCGCCAACGAGATGAAGGTGCTGGCGGACCGGATGAACCTGGACATCTTCGAGGTGGTCGACGCCGCGGCGACCAAGCCGTTCGGCTTCACGCCCTTCTACCCCGGTCCCGGCATCGGCGGGCACTGCATCCCCGTCGATCCCTTCTACCTGACCTGGAAGGCGCGGGAGTTCGGTCTGCACACCCGCTTCATCGAGCTGGCGGGCGAGATCAATGCCGGGATGCCGGATTACGTCGTCGGGCGGATCATCTCCGCGCTGAACGCGCGGTCCCGGTCGCTGGCCGGGGCGCGGGTGCTCGTCGTCGGAATCGCCTACAAGCGCGACGTCGACGACATGCGCGAAAGCCCCTCCGTCCTGGTGATGGAACGCCTGCGGGAATGGGGCGCGCGGCTCGACTACTGCGACAGCAACGTCCCGGTCTTCCCCCGCATGCGCGAGCATGATTTCGACCTGCGATCGGTGACGCTGTCGCCGGAGATGGTGGCCGAATATGACGCCGTCGTGCTGCTGACCGATCACAGCGATGTCGATTACGACATGCTGCGCAGCCACGCCCGGCTCCTCGTCGATACGCGCGGGCGCTATCGCGGCCACAACGGCGACAACCTCGTGCGCGCCTGAGAGGTGTCGATGGCCGGGATCCCCGTCGTTCAGGTCGGATGCGGCTATTGGGGCCGCAACCTCGCGCGCAATTTCCACGCGCTCGGTGCGCTGGCCGGGGTGGTCGATGCCGACCCCGCCAATGCGGCCGCCATGGCGACGCAGCTCGGCGTGCCGGTCCTCGGGCTCGAGCAGGCGCTGGAGGACCCCGCCATCCGGGCGCTGGCCTTCGCCACCCCGGCCGAGACCCATGCCGAGATGGCGCGGCAGGCTCTGGCGGCGGGCAAGCATGTCTATGTCGAGAAGCCGATGGCGCTCTCCGTCGCGGCCTGCCGCGAGATGATCGAGGCCGCCCGCAGCGCCGGGCGCGTGCTGATGGTCGGCCACTTGCTGCAGTATCACCCGGTCTTCGTCAGGCTGCGGGAGCTGGTGGCCTCGGGCGGCCTGGGCAACCTGCGCTACCTCTATTCGAACCGGCTCTCTCTGGGCCGCTTCAGGGTCGAGGAGGACGTGCTGTGGTCCTTCGGGCCGCATGACATCTCGATGATCCTGGCGCTGGCCGGCCGCCCGGTACGCGCGGTCACCGCACAGGGCAGCGCCTTCGTCACCCCCGGCGTCGCGGATGTCGCGACCTGCCAGATCGCCTTCGAGGGCGGGCTGCGGGGCCATGTCTTCGCTTCGTGGGCGCATCCCTTCAAGGAACAGCGCCTGGTGGTGATCGGCGAGGAGGGCATGGCGGTGTTCGAGGACAGCCACCCGCAATGGGGGCACAAGCTGGCGGTCTATCGCCACACGATCGACCGAACGGGCCCGGTGCCGGTGCCTGCCGCCGCGCCGCCCGACTACGTCCTGGTCGACGAAGGCGAGCCGCTGAAGGCGGAATGCCGCGAGTTTCTCGAGGCCATCCGCGACGGCCGCGCGCCCCGCACCGACGGCGCCGAGGGGCTGGCCGTGATCGACGTGCTCGAATGCGCCGGGGCGGCGATGCAGCGGGGGCCGTGACGATGTTCACCGGCGCGACCATCCGGCTGTCGATGATCTGCGAGGCGCTCGGCCTGATACTGCTGCGCGACGCCGAGATCGCCCATGTCGGCAAGGTGCCGACCCGGCTCGACCGCCGGATCGTTCCGGTCGGCACCGAGGCCCATCTGGGCGAGGCGGCCGCCGAGACCGGGATCGTCGCCTATGTTGCCCCGGCCGATCTGGTCGCGGCGCTCCCCGAAGAGGCAGGCGCGATCGTCGCCGACCGGCCGATGGCCGTGGCGATGGCGATCCACGAGCACCTGGCGGAACTGCCCGGCTTCCTGTGGTCCGATTTCGACACGGTCATCGACCCCACGGCCCGGATCATGCCCGGCGCCTACATCGCGCCCCAAAACGTCCGGATCGGCCCGATGACGGTCGTCGGGCCGAATGCGGTGGTGCTGGAGCGCACGATCATCGGCGCCGCCTGCAGCATCGGCGCCGGCTCGGTCCTCGGGATGGAGGCCTTCGAGCAAAGGAGCGGCGCCCGGCCGAGACGGCTGCTCGTCCAGGCCGGCGGCGTGATGCTGGAGGACCACGTGACGCTGCTGCCGGGCTGCACGATCGCCCGCTCCAGCTTCGGTGGCTTCACCCGGATCGGCCAGGAGACCCAGATCGATGCGCAGAGCTACATCGCCCATGATTGCCGCGTCGGCGCCCGGGTGACGATCTGTGCCGGCTGCGCCGTCTCGGGCCGCGTCGAGATCGGCGACGACGCCTATCTCGGGCCGAACTGCACCGTCAGCAACGGCGTCAGGATCGGCGCCCAGGCGACGGTGAGCCTGGGCGGGGTGGTCACCCGGCCGGTCCCGGACGGGGCACGGGTGAGCGGCAATTTCGCCCTGCCCCACGAAAACTGGCTGCGGCTGGTGCGCGACTACAGGTGACAGCGGGAAAGGGCCGCCGATGCAGTTCATCGACCTTCACGCCCAACAGGCCCGGATCCGGGCCCGGATCGACGCCCGCATCGCCGCCGTCCTCGATCACGGCGACTACATCATGGGTCCCGAGCTGCGCGAACTGGAACGGGCGCTGGCCGCCTTTTCGGGGGTGGGCCACGCGCTCGGCTGCGCCAACGGCACCGACGCGCTGCAACTCGCGATGATGGCGCTGGGGCCCGGAGCGCGGGATGCGGTGTTCTGCCCCGGCTTCACCTTCGCGGCCACGGCCGAGGCCGTGGCGCTGTGCGGCGCGGTGCCGGTCTTCGTCGACGTGCGGGAGGACAGCTTCATCATCGACCCCGACAGCCTGGAACGGGCGATCGAGGCAGCGCGGGCGCAAGGGCTCGTCCCGCGCGGGATCATCCCGGTCGACCTGTTCGGCCTGCCCGCCGATTACGACCGGCTCGAGGCGATCGCCGCGCGCGAGGCGTTGTGGATCCTCGCGGACAGCGCGCAGGGCTACGGCGCCAGCTACAAGGGGCGGCGATGCGGGTCGATCGGCACGATCGCTACGACCTCCTTCTTTCCGGCCAAGCCGCTGGGCTGCTACGGCGATGGCGGCGCGGTCTTCACCGATGATGACGACCTCGCCGCGGCGATGGCCTCCTTGCGGGTGCACGGCAAGGGCACCGACAAATACGACAATCTCCGCATCGGTCTGAACAGCCGGCTCGACACCCTGCAGGCGGCGATCCTGCTCGAAAAGCTCGCCATCTACGAGGAGGAGATCGACCGCAGGCAGGTCGTGGCGCGGCGATATGCCGACGCCCTGGAGGGCGCCGTCGCGATCCCCCGCGTGCCGGAGGGCTGCGTTTCGGTCTGGGCGCAATACACGCTCACCGCCCGCGACAACGCCCAGCGGGAGCGGATCCGAACCGCCCTGCAGGCAGCGGGCATCCCATCGGCAATCTACTATCCGCGACCGCTTCACCTGCAGACCGCCTATGCCGATTTCCCGCGCGACCCGCGGGGCCTCGAGACGGCCGAGCGTCTGGCGGACCGGGCCCTGAGCCTGCCGATGCACCCCTATCTGGACGCGGCCGATCAGGAGAAGATCGTCTCGGCGGTGCTGCAAGGCGCGCGCGAATGACGCCTCGGGACACCGCCTCCCTCAAGATCGTCACCGTGGTCGGTGCCCGGCCCCAATTCATCAAGGCCGCGGCCCTGCGCGCGGCCATCGAGACCATCCCGGAGATGCACGAGGTGCTGGTGCATTCGGGCCAGCATTACGACCGGAACATGTCGGATGTCTTCTTCGAGGAGCTCGGCATGCGCCCGCCCGAGCATCGGCTCGCGGTGGGTGGCCGGCGGCATGGCGCGATGACCGGCCGGATGCTGGAGGAGATCGAGGCCATCCTCATCGCCGAGGCGCCCGATGCGACGCTGGTCTATGGCGACACCAACTCGACCCTGGCGGGCGCGCTCGCGGCCGCCAAGCTGAACATTCCGGTCATCCATGTCGAGGCCGGGCTGCGCTCCTTCAACCGGTCGATGCCCGAGGAGACCAACCGGGTGCTGACCGATCAGCTGAGCGACCTCCTGTTCTGCTCGACCGAGACCAGCGTCCGGAACCTGGCCCGTGAGGGGATCGCGCGCGGCGTGCACATGGTCGGCGACATCATGTATGACGTGGCGCTGATGCATGGTGCCAAGGCCGACCGGACGGCTCTGAAGCGGCTCTATGCCTCGGATGACCGTCCCCTCGCCCTGCTCACCCTGCACCGGGCCGAGAACTTCGGCAGCGCCGCGCGGGCGGCCCGGGTGCTCGATTTCGTGGCCCGCCAGACCAGGACGCATGACATCCTCTTTCCGATCCATCCCGGCACGCGGGCCAAGCTCGCGGCGCTGGGTCTGGCGATCCCAGACGGGGTGCGGGTCACGGACCCCCTGCCCTACGGCACGCTGCAGGGGCTGATCGGCATCGCCGAGCTGGTGCTGACGGATTCCGGCGGGCTGCAGAAGGAGGCCTATTTCCACCGGACCCCCTGCATCACCCTGCGCGACGAGACGGAATGGGTCGAGACGATCGAGGCCGGCTGGAACGCGCTCTGGACCGCCCCGGTCCACGGCCCCCGCCGGGAGATCCCGGAATACGGCACCGGCGACACCGCGCGGCGCATCCTCGATGTCATCCGCCGCGAATTGCCGGCGATCCACGCGGCCCGTGACCCGGCCCCGGCCTGAGAGCCGGATCCGCCATTCGTTACTGCTGGATCAGCCGGCTTTCGTTGAGGCTGATATAGAGCGCGCCGGCCGCGAGCAGCGCGAGGCAGGTCGTGACGATGTAGGTGACCGAGACATAGGCCGCGTCATAGGATTCATAGAGCCCCGCGCGGACGATGCCGACGATCTGCAGCAACGGGTTGTACCACAGCCAGTCCTGCAATTCCGGCGGCATGTCGTGATAGACGAACATGACACCCGAGACGATCAGCAAAGGCCGGGTGATGATCCGCCAGACGCTGCGCCAGACCGGGAAGAAGAGAAACAGGATGCAATTCGCCATGCCCACCGCCGCGCCGAAAAGGCAGGCGAGGCCGAGGCCGAAGAAGATCAGCAGCATGTCGGGCTGCAGGTCCAGACCGTCCACCGGGACTATGACCCCGACGATAACTCCGAAGACGGTCACATAGGTGACGAGCTCGAGCAGCGTCCGCGCCAGGATGACGTCGAGCACCGACACGACCGGGTAGGCGAGCAGGCCTTTGTTGGCCGCCACCGCCTGCGACAGGCTCGATGACAGGGCGTTGAAGAAGAGCAGCGGCACGACCCCGCTGGCATAGAACAGCAGAAAGCTGTCGCCGACCGGCGGGCTGCGCAGCAGGTAGCCGAAGGCCACGGAGAGCAGCAATATGCCGCCCACGGGTTCGGCGAAGGCCCAGACATACCCGCCCCGGCTGCGGCCGAAGCGCCCCGCCGCCTCGCGCAGGATCAGCGCGCCGATGATCCGGCTGGTCTGAAAGCGGACGGGGCGGACGCGCTGCATCGTCACAGCCTCTCGAGGCTCGAGGCCAGATACTGCTCGATCACCGCCTCGAACTCGGTGCCGTAGTTGTAGGAGAGATGCGAGATCCCCGGATCGGACAGTTCGGGCATGGTCGGCCAGGCCTCCATGTAGCGCATCCATTTCCGCGCGGTCTCGGCGTAATTCTCGCGGCCCGTCATGTAGTACAGAACCGCCAGATCGATGACGTGGATGAAATGGTAGGCGTTGTAGTGCAGCCCGCCGATCTTCTTCTTGAAGTTGGTCGGATAGGCAAAGAGGTTGCGGTCGTCGAAGGGGATCTCTCCGTCGATCCGGTTGGCGCCCGCCGAAAGCCGGTGCCGCCCGATCTCGCGCCAGCCGGTGGTGGGAAGCCCGCTCAGATCCGGCCTGTAATCGCCCTCCGCCAAGAAGACCGACATCTCGCAGTCGCGCGCGACGCGGAACAGGCCCGCGTAGCGGTTCGGCGCCGGATGGCTCACCAGCGACAGGACCACGTTGAACTGGGCGAGCCGCTCCGTGGACCTTTCCAGATAGCTTCGCCAGCGATTGCGCGGGCCTTGCGGCGCCAGATCCGCATGGACGGTCTTCTCGCCCTCGATATGGATGTCGAGGGCACCGCTTTCGAGCATCGAGCCCGACCGGTCGGTCACGAATTTCAGCCGGGTGAAGCCGGTGAGCTGGTAGCGCGTGTTCGAGCAGAACTCCGCCTCGTAGAGCGGAAGCAGGTGATCCACCGCCTGCAGGTTCTTCTCCAGGAAGGCTTCGCACTCGACGCCGCAGCGCTTCAGGACCGGCAGGGCCGACAATATATGGCGCAACGCCGTCAGCCAGCCGTTCAGCGTGTAGAGCGGCGGGTCGGCCGGGTATTCCTCGACGATCCAGCCATAGGGCCTTTCGAGCAGCACCCCGCCTTCGGAGACCGGGATCAGGAAGCTGTCGAAGACGCGCCGGAGGGCGTCGACATAGCGCCCGGGACAGTGCTCCTCCAGTTTCGCCAGGGCGCGCAGATACCAGGACTGCGTCAGGGCGGAGTAGAAATCCTTCGGGATCGAGGACAGGCCGGAGTCCTGTCGGTAAGTGAACGTGATCTCCTGCCGGTCGGGATCGGCGCGGCGCAGCGCCAGCGTCATGACGTGAAGGGCGAAGGTCAGGCAGCGCGGATCCCCGGTCTCGGCGAAGAGATCGAGGTAATCGACCACCAGATAGGGCGGAAGGATCGGGTGGAACTGCAGCCGCCCGTCGGGCATCCGCTTCATCGGGCAGCCATCCGTGTCGAAGTCCAAGTGATAGAACTCCCAGATGGGCACGCGCCGGGCCGGCAGTGGCGGCACCGGCAGCCCGTCCTCGAGCAGAGGAGCGGTCACGCCTTCAATGTACTGCTGCCCTGAGCGCATGAGGCGTTTTCAATCCGTCGTCTCAACCCCTTCACTCTGGGTCTTCTCCGGCCACAGGTCCAGCCTTTCCCCCGGTCGCTGCCGGGGAGGCGGTAGAGTTCGGAACTGCGTGCCAAGCAAGATCCGGGCTTGGTAGGCCGCAACACGTTACGCATGCGCTAGCGTAACAATGGCGCAGAACTCCTCCCTGAGATGCTCAGCCTATGTCGACCAGACCCGACAGGACCGAAGAGCGGGACAGACCCTCGATCCAGAGCCGGTCCCCGTCTCCGAAGTCGAGACTGACGCCGCCGTCGCGCTGATCGGAGAAGCGGCGGATCACTTCTTGGGGCTGCAGATTGCCCCGCCACAGGTTCCCATCGAGAAGCAGCCGGTCGCCCTGCGCGGGGCGGAAATCGTCGATTCGGTCGCGACCGCCATTGAAGACGAAGACATCCGCGCCCGCTCCGCCATGCAGCCGGTCGTCATGTGCCCCGCCATCCAGCCGGTCTCGCCCGTTTCCACCATACAGAACGTCACCACCATGGCCGCCGAGAAGTTGGTCATTGCCTGCCCGGCCGAGCAGCCGGTCATTGTCAGGCCCCCCTAGCAGACGATCGCCATGCTTGCCGCCGTCGAGCCGATCCTGCCCCTTACCGCCATAGAGATCGTCACGATCCCTGCCGCCATTGAGAAGATCCCAATCGTTCCCCCCATAGAGGGTATCGTGTCCCAGGCCGCCATAGAGCCGGTCGTTGCCATTGCCACCACCGAGCCTGTCGCTGCCCATCTGCCCCTCGATCCGGTCCCTGCCTGCCTGGCCGAGCAGGCGATCGTTGCCGTATCCGCCCAGCAGCCGGTCGTCATGCGCGCCGCCGTCCAGCCAATCCCAACCACCTCCCCCATAGAGGGTGTCGCGACCCAGGCCGCCATAGAGCCGATCGTTGCCGTGGCCGCCACCAAGCCTGTCGCTGCCCATCTGGCCTTCGAGCCGGTCCCTTCCTGCCTGGCCGAGCAGGCGATCGTTGCCATATCCGCCCAGCAGTCGGTCGTCATGCGCACCGCCATCGAGCCAATCCCAACCACCTCCCCCATAGAGGGTGTCGCGACCCAGACCGCCATAGAGCCGATCATTGCCGTGGCCGCCACCGAGCTTGTCGCTGCCCATCTGGCCTTCGAGCCGGTCCTTGCCGGCGCGGCCGAGCAGCCGGTCGTCATCCGGCCCGCCCAGCAGCCGGTCGTCATCCGCGCCGCCATCGAGCCGGTCCGCGCCGGTGCCGCCATAGAGCCAATCATTGCCGTCGCCGCCATAGAGGCGGTCGGCGCCGGCCCCGCCATGGAGCCGGTTGCCGAGGGCGGTACCATAGAGGACGTCGTCATCGCTCACCGCAGCGGGCGGGTCGTCAGCCTTCCCGGATGGGGGCGTGCCCTGCCCCGCTCCCGCATCGGCCGGCGGTGGCGGAACGGGTGTGGCGGGTGGAACCGGGACGCTCGGAGGGGGCTCTTCCGGCACGGAGGGTGTGGAGGGCGCGGGCAGGCGGCCGGGCGGATCCTGCGCCGCCTCGCGCGCCGCCTCGGCCTCTTCCCAGGCGTCGCGCGCGGCGCGGGCGGCGGCGCGGGCCTGGGTCTCGGCCCAACGCGCCGCCGCCGTCCCGGTGACCGGGTTCGGCGCGACCAGCGGCGCCTGCGGCGGCGGCGCGGCATGCCCCTCTGCCGGCCGGACCGGCAGGTGGGTGCCGCCGATCAGATCGGCGGCACGCAGCGCGGCGAGATCGGGCGCCCGGCCATCCGCACCGCGCAGCAACAGGCGTTCCGCCCCGTATTCGAGCCACAGACCCGCCCCCTCGCGCCGCATGACGAGCTGCGACATGTTGCGCAGCATCGCCCATGCGGAGAGGTCGAGACGGTCCCGTTCAGGGTCGAAATCGGTGATCGTGTCGGGGCGGCCATCGGCATCCAGGACGAAGAGATCGGCCCCGCCGCCACCGCTGAGGGTATCGGAGCCGCCGCCATCGCGCAGCACGTCGTCACCGCCGCCGCCCGAGATCCGGTCATCGCCGGGCCCGCCGGAGCGGCGGAGCCCGCCGCGCAGGTCCAGCGCGAGCCGGGTCAGGCCCGGCTCGCTGGCGGAGGACACGAAGATGTCGAGCCCGTCCCCCGCCGCGCGCGCGGCGATGGCCGAGACGTTGGCGAGCGCCGCCGCGCGGCTGTCGGCCAGATGCGCCAGCGCCACCAGCCGTCCCCCCGGCAGCAGCTCATGCACCGAGATCCCGTCATCGGCGCCACCCGAGACGACGAAGCCGCGGCCGCGATGGCTCACCGTCGCGAGCGCGGTGACGCCGCCGAAACGGCTGTCCAGATCGTCGATCAGGTGGTCGGTGACCGACAGCGCGCCGCCGGCCCCGACCCGCACCACGCTCAGCGAGCCGCTGCCCGCCGCGCCGAGCACGAGATACTCCGCCTGTCCCAGCGCCAGCCGCGCCAGCGCCGTCGGCGCCGAGACCCACAGCCCGTCCTCGGGCGCGAGAACCGATCGGGGAGTGAGCGCGCCGCCGGCGCCGATCTGAAGCGCGGTGAGGCCGGTCTCCGCCCCGCCCGAGGCGGCGAAGAGGAAGCCGCGCCCGCCGATCTCGGCGGCGGCGAGAGCGGTGACGGCCCCGAGCCGCGCCGCCGGGCCGTCCGGCGTGACGGTCGAGGAAAGCAGCGCGCCGCTCTCCGACAGCCGCATCGCGGCGAGGCCCGCGCGGGTCGCGAGGCCGCCATAGACCGTGACGCTGCCATCGGGGAGCGTCACCGCCTCGAGATCGGCGAGCGCTGCCGCGCCCCAGCCGACCGGTCGGGCCTTGCCCGACCCGATGCCGCCATTCTCCTGCAGGCCGTGCAGCCGCGGCGCGCCGGTTCCGGTCGCGATCAGCGCGGTCTTTCCGCCGAGATCGACCGGCGCGACCTCGGGGGGCGGGCCGGCTCCGGCGCTGCCCGGGAGGGTGCGGGCGTGGATCCGCGACAGGCCGCTGCCGCCGGTCTCCCAGGCCGAGAGATCGCCGCCAGCCGCGGTGACCGCGAAGAGCGTGGTGCCGTCGGGGCCGAGGGCCAGGTCGGTGATGCGGGGGCGCGCCGCGTCACCGGCGCTGCGGGCATGCGTCACGAAAGTCAGCCGGGCCATGGCCCCTCCGCGCCTTGGATCGCGCGCAGGAATGCCAGGCGGCGTTGTCGCCCGGTGGCCCGCTTCGGGCCGCCGGTGAGGCGCTTGTCCCGGTTTCGGGTCGAATGCGTCTCAAGAGAGGCGGGACCGGCCCGGGGAGCACCCTGGGCCGGCGCGCCGGATCAGATGATGTCGAGGTCCGAGGTCACGCCGGCCAGGGTCTGGTTCTCGACCAGGAGGCGGTTGCCCGATCCGAAATCGAACGCGACATCGCCATCGACCTCGCGGGCGAGGTTGCGCAGGTCCTGCAGGCTCATGTTCTCCGCCCCGGCGATCTCCGACAGGTCGAACTGGATGCGATCCACACCGGTGGCGTGATCGGTGATCCGGTCCTCGCCGGCGTCGAAGACGAAGCGGTCGGCGCCCCAGCCGCCGGTCAGCACGTCGTCACCTTCGTCGCCCGAGAGCAGGTCGTTGCCTGCGTCCCCGAAAAGACGGTCTTTGCCATGGCCGCCATAGAGGCGGTCGGCGTGCCAGCCTCCGGAGAGAAGATCGTTGCCCTGACCGCCGACGAGCCGGTCATTTCCACCTCCTCCGTAGAGACGGTCGTTATGCCAGTTCCCGAACAGGATATCGCGACCGCCGTCCCCCCTCAGAACGTCGTTGCCCCCTTGGCCATAGAGCCTGTCGTTGCCGTTGCCTCCGGAAATTCTGTCCGACCCTCCCTCTCCATAGAGACGGTCGGCGTGCGCGTGCCCATAGATTAAGTCGCTGCCATGACCGCCCTTGAGAAGGTCGCTGCCCCATTGGCCGTAAAGCTTGTCGTTGCCATTTCCGCCGAAGAGCCGGTCCTGGCCGCTTCCCCCGTAGAGGCGGTCGGCATGCCCGTTCCCGTAGATGACATCGTTGCCATTGCCGCCGGCCAGGATGTCGTTGCCGCCGCGCCCGAACAGCCTGTCGTCGCCGCCATTGCCCCAGATCTTGTTGCCCGCGCCATTGCCGCCGACGCTGTCGGCGCCGGACCCGGCCCGGTACAGCTCGATCACCGTATCGCGGGCGATCAGCATGTTCTCGACCTCGCCCATCAGGCTGGAGGCCTGTCCGCCGCGCAGGTCGACGGTCTGGTCGTGAGTGTCATGCGCGAAATCGATCAGGTCGCGCCCGCCCTCGTCCTCGAGGTAGAAGGTGAAGCCCTCGTCGCCCTTGTAGCTCTCGGCGTTGCTCTGCTGCATGGCGCGGAACATCTCGCCCAGCGGGGTGTCGAGGTTGGAGTTCCGCCCCCAGACCGTGTTGCCCGCCGTGATGCCCTTCTCGCTGGCGCCGTAGATTGCCCTCAGCGCGATCAGATCAGCCTCCATCGGGGTGACGTTCACCGCCCGGCTGGCCGAGACGTTGGGGTTCTGGTCCTGGCCGAGATAGGACATCACCGACATCTGCCAGCTGTCATTGTCGTAATGCGCGTCATGCGGGCTCGCATCGGTGCCGTAATTGGCGGTGTGACCCAGCCCCAGCACATGGCCGATCTCGTGCAGGTAGGTGCGGTAGCTGTAGCTGTCGACCGAGGTGCCGTAGCGCGCGACCCAGTCGGCGCTGACATTGACCACCGCCTTGTTGACCGTGCCGTCGGACCAGTACTCGGTCCGGGCCCAGGCGCCGGACGCGTTGTCGATGAAGCTCAGCTTGGCCTGGCCGGAGGTCTCCTGGAACGAGACGTCGATGACGCTTTCCCAGGCCGACATCGCCCGCCGCGCGAGGACCTTGCCGCCGGCATCGAGCCCGCTCAGATCGACGGTGATGAGATGGGCATCCGCAGAGCTGAAGTAATAGGGCGTCTGTCCGGTATCCCGATGATATCCCGTTCTGAGGTAGTCTGCGAACTGCTCCGCGGTTCCATGCGTGGCCAAGGCGGATCTCCGTGGTCGTAAACTGAATGACGCTCCCGGACATGCGGAGCAGCCACCTCTTTCACCGGGAAATGGGGAATTTGTATGTCGACCCAGCGTCAGTTGGAGAAATCGGCGGATTGCCACCGAAGCCTGCCATTGAACTGGCCTTTTGCTCTCCGCGACCTAGCCGGGCTAACATCGATTGCAGGGCACTCGCCTTTTCCTTTTAGGGTGCCGCCAATTGGATCAGATGACCGAAGAACACGTTACTATCCTGCTGTGCACGCGTAACGGCATGCCTTGGCTCCCGGAGCAGTTACAATCGCTGCTCGAGCAGGAGCACGAGAACTGGTCCCTATGGATCAGCGACGATGGATCGCAGGATGGCGTGTTGAGTTGCCTTGAGGATTTCGCCGCGCGGCATCCCGGCCGGATCGCCCGGATCGTGTCGGGGCCATGCGCGGGAAGCGCGGCGAACTTCCTGTCGCTGCTGTGCCACCCGGAGTTGCCGGTCGGCCTGACAGCACTGTGTGACCAAGACGATGTCTGGCTGCCCCAGCGTCTTTCACGGGCGGTCGCGGCGCTAAGGGAAGAGACCGGCCGTCCAGCGGTCTGGGCAGCGCGCTATGTGGTTTGCAATGAGAAACTGGCAGGCGGTACGATTTCGCGCCGCTGGCTGCGCCAGCCTGGCTTTCCCAACGCGCTGCTACAAAACATCCTGTCGAGCCATACGTTGACCCTCAACGCGGAGGCGCTGCGGCTGGTCATCCGCGCCGGACCGCGCGCTGTGCCGCATCATGACTGGTGGATCTACCTGCTGCTGAGCGGCGCTGGCGCGCGCATCATCCATGATGACGAGGCCGTGTTGCTTTACCGTCAACATGGGCACAATACGGTCGGTGCACGGCACGGTCTGGAGGCGCGCATCAGGCGCCTGCGATGGCTGCTTGACGGCACGTTTCAGGGGTGGAACCAGCGCAATCTCTTCGCTTTAAATGAGGTGAGAGACCTGTTGACCCCTCTCTCTAGAGATCTCTTGCAACAGTGGTCTACACTGCCCGAACAGGGACATGTATCGCGTCTCCGCCGTTTCCATACGGGTGGTTTCACGCGGCAGAACCGGGTCGAAACCCTGGCCGTTCTGGCCGCAATCCTGTTGGGACGGATCTGAAACCGGTCTTGGTTTCGGCCTCAATCGCTCCCGAACAGATCCCGCGTGAAGATCCTGTCGGCCACGTCCTCGAGCTCGGGGGCGCGGCGGTTGGCGATGATCAGGTCGCAGTCGCGCTTGAAGGCGGCAAGATCGCGCTCCACCGGCGAGTTGAAGAAGCTGTCCTCGGCCAGCTCGGGCTCGTAGAGCGTGACCGGGATGCCCTTGGCCTTGATCCGCTTCATGATGCCCTGGATCGAGCTGTCGCGGAAATTGTCGGAGCCGGTCTTCATCACCAGCCGGTAGACCCCGACCCGCTTCGGCGCCCGGGCGATGATCCGGTCGGCGAGGAAGTCCTTGCGGGTGGTGTTGGCCTCGACGATGGCGCGGATCATGTTCTGCGGCACCTCGCTGTAATTGGCCAGGAGCTGCTTGGTGTCCTTGGGCAGGCAGTAGCCGCCATAGCCGAAGGAGGGGTTGTTGTAATGCCCGCCGATCCGCGGGTCGTGGCTGACGCCCTCGATGATCTGGCGGCTGTCCATGCCGCGGCTCATCGCGTAGCTGTCGAGCTCGTTGAAATAGGCCACGCGCATGGCGAGGTAGGTGTTGGCGAAGAGCTTGACCGCCTCGGCCTCGTCCGGATCGGTAAGCAGCACCGGCACGTTCTCGTCGAGCGCCGCGCCGGCCAGCAGATCGGCGAAGGCGCGGCCGCGATCGGAGCGTTCGCCGACCACGATGCGCGAGGGGTGCAGGTTGTCGTGGAGCGCCCGGCCCTCGCGCAGGAACTCGGGCGAGAAGATGATCCGGTCGGTGGCGAAGCGGGCGCGCATCTCGCGCACGAAGCCCACCGGCACCGTCGATTTCACCACGATCACCGCCGTCGCCGAGGCGGCGAGCACCGCGGCGATCACCGCCTCCACCGAGGAGGTGTCGAAGGCGTGGGTGCCGGGGTCGTAATTGGTCGGCGTGGCGACGATCACCCAATCGGCCCGGGCATAGGCCTCGGTCGCGTCGGTGGTGGCATTGAGATCGAGCCTGTCCTCGGCGAAGCAGCGCGCCAGCTCGGCGTCCTGGATCGGGGCCTCGCGCCGGTTGACCATGGCGACCCGGCTCTCCGAGATGTCGACCGCGACCACAGGGTGGTGCCGGGCCAGCAGCGCGGCGTTCGACAGGCCGACATAGCCCAGACCCGCGACGGTGATTTTCGCCTGCATCTTCGCTTTTCCTTTCGGCTCCGCCTGCGGTTGCGGGGGGACGTTCATCGTCGTGCAATAGCACGGTTTCGAGCCCGCCCACAGCGGGTTTCGAGAGCCGAAACAGGGGCCGTTCGCGCGGGCACCGAGACCCGTATCTCAGCCCCGCCCGATGCCCGCCGCCTCCGCCTCCAGCAACCCGGCCTTGCGGGCCCGCTCCAGCAGATGCGCGACCGAGGAGGGCGCCCATTTCGCGCCGCCGCGCGGGGTGGGCTCGCGCATCGCCTCGAGCCGGGCGGCGATCTCGCGCAGGCTCATGGCAGGCGCCGCGCCCTTGATCCCGGCAATGATGGCGAGGAGCCGGTCGTCCCGGCGCGGCGGCGGCGCGCGGTCGAGGAGATCGGCCGCGAGCAGCCCCTCCCGCACGAAGCGCGCCGTGGCGCGGCGCAGCCGCTCGGTGCTCCAGGGCGGGGCCTCGGGGTGGCGGGCGTTGAGGATCCGCGCCACGTCGTCCCATGGCAACTGCGGGCGAAACCGGCGCACCACCGGCAGCCAGCGCGGCGCCTCGGCATTCAACCGGTCGAAATAGGCGCGGTCGCGGGCGCGGGCGACGCGGGCCCGGGCCTCGGGGTCGCGCGCGCGCAGCCCGGGATTGCCGCCGACACGGCCCTCGGCCCGGGCGACGGCGAGCCCGGCCAGCGTGCGCTCGCGGATCAGGGCCCGCTCGAACTCGGCCGTGGCGCCCAGCAGCTGCAGCGTGAACCTGCCCTGCGGCGAGGCGGTGTCGATCGGGTCCCCCAGCGACCGGAAATGCGCGCCCCGGGCCTCGAGCGTCTCGATCACCTCGAGCAGATGCGACAGCGACCGCGCCAGCCGGTCGATGCGCATCGTGACCAGCACGTCGCCGGGCCGGATCCGGGCGAGCAGCTCCGCCAGAACCGGGCGGGCGCGCCGGGCGCCCGAGGCGAACTCCTCGTGGATCTCGACGCAGCCCGCCGCCGCGAGAGCCCGGCGCTGCGCGGTGGTGTCCTGGGCGTCGGTCGAGACGCGGGCATAGCCGATCAGCGGCATGGGGCGATGTCCAATATGAGGAGTCGCGAGAATACGATCGTTTGGAAACGCCAGCAATGAACCCGGCCGGGCGTCAGCCATGCCGTGCAGCGAAGAACGAGCCTGCCATTTCCTTGTGTGAGAGACCCCGAGCTGCGTTCGGGCCTGTTGAGACGACCGCCCTGCCGCGCCCGGCTCTGGACATCGATGTGCCTAGAAAGGGCTCTTGCCGCGAGTGCGGCAGAATACTGAGCAGGGTGAAGCATTCCTTCAATAGCTTCACTTGAGAGCTGCATAAAACAGCAACATCAGTTACTTCTTCTGGAATGATCCCTTCCTCCGAGAGTCCGCAGGCCACCGCCCAAGCATTGCTGCGCGCCGAGGTGCTCGCCGCCCGGATCGAGGCCACGGCCCGGGCCGAGCCGGAGCTGGGCGCGCTGTGGCGGGCCGAACTCGTCCTGGCCGAGGCGGTGGCCAGCGCTGGGCTCGAAGGCGTGCGCATCCGCGAGGACCAGCTGCTGCCCCGGGTCGCCGCGAATGGCGGGCAGGCGGCCGAGCCCGGGGCCGCGGAGCTGGCGCTCGGCCTGATGCAGGCGCTCAAGACGCCCGGCGACCCGCTGGCCGACCCGGTGTCGATGCTGCGCCGCTTCGAGTGGCTGGCGGGCGCGGCGCCCGATCCCGACATGCCCCGGCCGGATGACGCGACGCTCGCTGCCCTCTTCGCCGCCATCCGCCCGGGCGACATGCCGATCCTAACCGCGGCGCGGGTGGCGGCAGGCTACGGACGACTGACCCGCCGCGCCAGCCCGGCGGTGGAACGGCTGCTCTTCATGGCGGTCGAGGGCCGGCTGCGCGGCCAGCCCGGCGGCCCGGCGCCCGCCTCGGACCCGCTGCGCGGTCTCTCGGCCCGGGTCGATGCCGGCTGGATCTGCCCCCCTGCCCTCGCGCTGAGCCACCGCCGCTTCCGACCCTGGTCGCCGGGCAGTCCGGAGGGCCTCGCGGCGCTGGCCCGGGGTCTGAACGACGTGCTCGAGGCCGAGACGGGCCGCCTCGCGCTTGCGCGCGAATGGCTGCGACGCGGCCGGGCGCTGGCCAAGGCGCGGCGCCGCAACACCCGGCTCCCGGACGCGCTGCGCGCCTTTGCCCAGAGCCCGGTGCTGAGCTCCGGGCTGCTCGCGGAGGCGATCGGCGTCTCGCGCCGCGGCGCGCTGAACCTGATCGAGGCGCTGGAGGCCGAGGGCCTGCTGCGCGAGATCACCCACCGCCGCAGCGCCCGGATCTGGGCCGTCCCAAGCATCGCCGACCGCCTCGCCGCGCGGCCGGCACGGGGCGCCTTGGGGCGGATGCGGGGCCGCGCAACAGGGGCCCCGCCGGCCGTGGTGGACGACATCGAGAGCAGCTTTGCGGAGCTCGATGCGGCCTTCGCTCAGACAGAGGCGCTGATGCCCAAGCGGCTCAGAAGAATCTCTTCTTGATGCGGTCGACGAGCGAATACGCGTAGAGCTGGGATTTTCCCATCACGCGCGAACGCCCGTTGCCTTGGACATCGGCCTGGATGGCCTGAAGTTTCCGGCGGATCTGGAAGCTGTCATCGGCGCGTACGCAGTAATGACGGAGATACCAGAACAGGAATTTCTGTCTCCACTCGAGGCTGGGCGGTTCCGGGCGGGCAATGGCTGCGGCCAGCTCTTCGCGGCTCCGGACCTGCTGCGTGGCGACGCCGAAATCCGAACCCGCAAAGCTGATCACGGGACGGTCTTGCAACAGGGCTTCGAACAGAACGCCGGAATTCGCCCCTATGACCATCTCGGCGCCGGGGATCAGGTCGTATATCGATTTGTCGGAAATGATGACGTCGGGATTCCGTTCGAGCGTGCTCAGGGCGCGGGAGATCCTGCCGCTTTTGCAAAGCGGGTGGCGTTTGAGGACTGTCCTCAGGCCCTGCTCGGAAGCGGCGGCGACGATGCATTCCAGCGCCGCACGGATCTCGATCCAGCTACCCTGAACCACGGAGTCGTTCTGGGTCTGCAGGGGGACGAAGACATAGCCCTTGTCGATGCCGGCACCGTCTTGGGGCGGCTGGGGATATTTCGAACGATTGGCCTTGCGGAGGTCGCGGCTCAGATCCGACAGGAAGGCGCGTGCTGCATCCAGGTTCTGCCGGGAGATCTCGTCGCGGAACTTCTCGGGGAAAAGGGCCAGCTCGGAAAAGCAGGCATATCCCATCCGGTCCATCGTATAGAAGGGCGGAACATAGGATTCCTTGCAGCGCAGGATGTTTCCCGGCTCGCCATAGGAATGGAAGCTGATCAGAAACCGCTCAGGCGGCGTGCCACGCGGCGCGCGCTCCGCGCCGCGCGGCAGCCAGACCGGCTCGATCAGCACGTTCATCTCGGCCAAGCTCGCCAAGAGGGAACTGTAGAAGGTCTGGTGCTGCGTACCGTCCTGAGGGTTCCTGAACCACGCCTCCGGCACTTCCAGCGTCACGATCTGGCGCTCGGCCGAAGCTGACAGAGACGGGTCCGACATCATGCGGAGGCTCTCGGTCAGATCCGTTCTCCCATCGGAAACAGCAGTCGTCCGATGGCGCGCGCCACCGGGTTCCGCAGGTTGCGGGCGAAGGCGACCGGTTCGGTGCGAAGGTGATTGACGGCGCTTTCTCCGCCGCGTTTCTGCACCAGCGGTTTGAGAACCGGGATCCAGACCCGGAGGATCTGACGGGGCCCCAGCGTGTTGGCACGGGAATAGGCCAGCCAGCACAGCTTGGGATGCCGGCCGAGCCAATGGGTTTGCGCGAAACCGAGGGGATCTGTTCGCAGTTCGCGAGCGAGATCCGGTCGGCCGCGATGTCGATAGATCGACGCCAAAAGCGGAATCGAAGACCAGAGGCGCCAGCTGAACATGCCGTAATTGACAATATTGCGTGCCGCGTCGCGGGGTCCCCTCTTGCGCGCGGCATAGGCGGTTTCGACGATGTCGAACTCGGCCAGATGCACCGGGCAGTCCGCAGGTGGCTTCGCGCGGGGCGGGAACAGCGCCTCGCCGCTGGGCAGCCCGAAATAGTCGCGGGCGATCCGATTATTACCGGGAGCGGCCTGCGCCATGATCGTGTCGGCGGTCTCCTCGGTGAGAAACCATGGCCCGGGCATGGGAAGGCCTTGGGCCCGACGCCAGGCATTGAGGCCCGAGACGACATCTTCGATGAAGTTCAGATAGGCCTTCCTGCTGGGGAAAGGCCGCTTGTTGAATTGTCGAACCAGTTCGACATGGGCGGCCGATAGCCGGGCGTCGTTCTGCTTCTGCTGGAGCGGAGCGGGCAAGGCCGAGATCTCCGGCAAACCGGTGGTTTCGGCGAAATCGTCGGTAATGCTCCAATTCCCGCCGCGGACCCGCTGATAACGGCGGATATGAAGGGCGTTCTTGGGCAGGAGTTTTTCCCATTCGCGGATCAGCCGGTCGTAATCCAGGCAGGTCTGCGTCTCCTCCTCCTGGAGCCAGCTGGAGAAGCGCGACTTCTTGGCATTCATGGCGCCGCCGGCCACGAATTCCGCGTATTGGGAGTTCGCCCACTCGTCCTGACGCCGCAGGTAAACCACCATTTCCGTCGGAAAGTCATCGAAGTAACCCGGCAGAGAGAGGGATTTCGGGTTCAGGAAGAAGGCTTCCGAGGACAGGATGATGGTGTGGATCCGGCCCTTCATCAGCGCCAGCCCGTCGAGGATGTGCTGCCGCAGCTCCGGCGCGCCGCTGTCGGCCGCCTCCATGAAGCGCGCATGGCCGGCCTGCTTGTGTGGCCGGTCTTCCTGCCAGAACAGGCCAACCTCCGGGTACCAGATCCCTGCCCGCAATAGTTCCGCCCGATTGTCCTCCAGCAGGTGCTGCAGCAGGGTGCTGCCGGTCTTGGTCGCGCCGAGATGCAGTATGAGCCGCGGCCGCTCGTTGGTCGCCGGGGGGGCAGAAGCCGGGCCGACGACACGTTCGTTGCGCGCATAGAGGCTGAGCGCGCTTTGGAAGTCCCGCTGCGCCGCATCCTTCGGCTCCTGCAGCAGCTCGGCATAGAGCCGGTCGGCAGGCACCGGCAGGAGGCCGATGGCCGTCTCGATGTAATCTTCGCGGCGCAACCGGGTCGCGGCCAGCAGCAAGCCGTAGGTATTGGCCCGTAGATGTTGACGCGACAGCTGCGAGGGAGCGGTGATCAGATCCTGCGACCCGATCTTCGCCCGGTCCAATGTTTTCGACAGCCTGTCGAGGAACTCGTCGGTGGCCTTTTCATGCCGCGCGGTTTTCCAGGCGAAACCGAAATACAGGTAGTGCAGGAACTGCGAGACCTGGAACCGGGCCAGCCACCAATGCGAGGAGGCCGGATCGAAGGCCCCGTGCTCGTTCAGCTGTTCGACGATGAGATCGAAGTTCCGCAACTGATCGCGGACGTCGGCCATGGTCTGGACCCGCCGAACAGCCGAATTCGGTCGGATTCTGTAGACCACGCCATCGCTGTCGGAGAGCGAGATCACCGGGTCGGCCATGTAGGCCTGCAGCAGGAAGGCGCGCTCTTCGCGATAGGTGGTCAGGAAGCGGATATTCTTGCGGTTCAGGAAGTCCCGCCGATAGAGCCAGTTCCAGAAATGCCGCGAATGGGCGATGGCATGATGCTTGGCCAGAGAGGTGCGATGCACCTCCTTGGGAAAGAAGGTCTCGGTGGAGTCGCGGCGCATCTGCAGGACCGTGCCGCTGTCGTCTTCGACCTGTTCGTGCAGCTTGCGATATCGCACCATGTCGGCCTGATCGGCCTCGGCCATCGCCACCACCCGCTCGAGATGCCCCGGGTCCGGCATGTAATCATCGGGGTCGATGAACAGCACGTAACGACCGCGGGCCAGGTCGATGCCCTGATTGCGCACGAAACCCGGCCCCACGTTCTCCTCTCGGCGGATCAGCCGAAAACGCGGGTCGCGGTCGCAGAAGCTCTCCACCACCTTGGCCGACTGGTCCGGGCTGACGTCATCGATCAGGATGACCTCGAAATCCTTCAGGCTCTGGCGCTGGATCGACCCCAGGCATTCGGAGACATAGCGTTCGACGCCGTGAACCGGGATGATGATCGACAGCATTGGGATGTCCGAGACCATCTCCGGCACCGGCTGGACGGGACGGTTCCGCTCGATGAAATCGAGCACGTCCTCGATCTGGGCCGGCACGTCGCCTTCGGGCAGGTGGTAGATCGTGTACCAGATGTAGAAGGCGTGGAAGAATTCGACGAGATCGCGGCTGCGGCGCCGATGCGGGATCTCGACCCGGTCATCGGTCAGCCCCCAGCCAGCGTAGCAGGGTGCGCCGAAACAGACGACGTCCTTGCCGGCCAGAAGCGCCTCGAGGCCCATGCCGCTGGTGCCGACATAGACCTTGTCGACCAGGTCGAACAGTTCGAACGGGTTGACGCCATCGCGCAGGATCCGCACCCGTCCCTCGGACTGCAGGTGGTCGAAATAGCCGCGCCGCTTGCCGCCCTTGACCCAGTTCAGGTCGGGGTGGGTCTTGACCAGGATCTCGGCATCCGGGTTCTCGGAGATGGCCGCCTGCAGCATCGCCTCGAACTCCGCCGGTGAAGCGCGGCCATAGAATGTCGAGGCGTCCGAGAAGTTCTGGTCCACGACCAGAACCCGCCGGGTGAAATCCGGCGAAACCTCCGGGGTAAAGAAGGGCTGGGAATTGTATTTCGAGATCTTCGCATCGACGATGCGCCGCATGGCGTTCTCGGCCCGCGTCCGCTCGGCCGCGCTGAGGGTGAAGTCCCCGTTCAGCTTCTCGTCCAGCCGCGTTTCGTAGTCCGCCATGTAGTACTGGGCACGATCGTCGAAGATGTAGCCAAGGCACGCCTGGCGCGGATCCTTCGATGCCAGCGCCTCGGACCAGCTGGTCGTCGAGGCCAGAAAGCCCATCTCGAAGAACAGCACCTCGTCATCGGGGCCGACATGGGGCAGCAGTTTCTTGGTGCTGTCATGCGACTTCGAAAGGTCGTCCAGGATCGCGCCATACATCAGAACCGGCGCGTTTCCACCGATCTGCTCCTCGTCCACGGCGACAAGGTTGGGGAAGAGGCGCGGCAGGTTGGCCGAAAAGGCCTTGTTCAGGTTCTGCCGCTGGAAACCGATCCGATGCGGCAGATGGCGGCGGTTGAGCAGATCTTCGCGGAAATCACCGGTTTCCCGCTCTTTCGACCGGCCCATCAGATCGAGGAACCTGCGGTAAAGCTCCGGGTTGCCGCTCTGGTTGTCGTGCTCTTTGCTCATCGCCCTGATCGGTTCCCGGTTTCATCGTTGCGCAACGTACTGACCGGCCCTTCGGGGAGTGATGCATGGCCCAGGCAAGCCGATCATGCCGGCCGCTATAAGCGAAAAACAGGCGCAGTGGTAGGTAGGGGCCCTGCTTTGAAAGCGCATGTTTCCAAGCCTCCCCGGCAGGGGAGGCGGTCTTTCGCCTGCGCCCCGGTCGACGAGGACATCAACGGCCTTTGGTCAGGTCGTCATAACGCCGCAAGGTGGTGATCAGGGCCTCCATCTCTCCCACGGGGATCATGTTGGGGCCGTCGCTTGGCGCGTTGTCGGGATCCTGATGGGTTTCGATGAACAGCGCGGAAACGCCCACGGCGACCGCGGCGCGCGCCAGAACGGGGGCGAACTCGCGCTGCCCGCCGCTGGTGGTGCCACGACCGCCAGGCTGCTGGATCGAATGCGTGGCATCGAAGACGACGGGATAACCGGTGGCCGCCATGACCGGCAGGCCACGGAAGTCGCTGACAAGGGTGTTGTAACCGAAGCTCGTGCCGCGGTCGCAAAGCATGATGCGGCTGTTCCCGGTCGAGGCGATCTTCTCGGCCACGTTCGACATGTCCCAAGGCGCCAGGAACTGGCCCTTCTTGACGTTGATGGCAGCTCCCGTCTCGCCCGCGGCCAGCAGCAGGTCGGTCTGGCGGCACAGGAAGGCCGGGATCTGCAGGATATCGACCGCTTCGGCCGCCTGGGCGCATTGCGCCGCCTCGTGCACGTCTGTCAGCACGGGGCAGCCGAATTCCTCGCGGATCTTGGCGAGGATCGTCAGCCCCTTCTCAATGCCGATCCCGCGTGCCGTTCCGATCGAGGAACGATTGGCCTTGTCGTAGCTGGCCTTGAAGACGAAGCGGGTGCCCGAAGGGGCGCAAGCTGCTGCGATCCTTTCGGCCATCATCCGCGCGTGATCGAGACTTTCCAGCTGGCAGGGCCCGGTGATCAGCATGAAGGGCTCGTCGCCCCCTACGCGGATGCCGGCGATGTCGATGACATTGGTCGGGATCATGTCGCTTCCAGTACGGCTTCGATCCGCGCCACATCGGCGGGATTGTTGAGCTCCCAAAAGACACGGCCACGCGCATCCACCTCGACGCAACGCATCTTCATGCCGTTTTCGAGAAAGCGCAGCTGTTCCAGCCCTTCAAGGGCCTCAAGCGCGCCGGTCGTCCAACCCGCATAGGCCGAAAGCGCCTCGGGGCGATACGCATAGACACCCACATGGTGAAAGACCGGGATCGGCCCGCCTCCTGCCTGCACGCCGTCGGGCAGGTAGGGAATGACTTCCTTCGAGAAATAGAGGGCGTCGCCGCTCGTATCGAAGACGGCGGTGGTGCCGCCGACTTGGCCCTTGCGGCGATCCTCGACGAAATGGCCATAGGTCACTGCATCGCAACGCAGGACCGGAGTCGCCACTGCAATCTCCTGATCTGCCTTCATGGCCGTGATCAGGGCCTCGATGAACCAGGGGGGTGTCAGCGGCGCATCGCCTTGCAGATTGACCACCAGATCGGCCGCAATCCCTGCCCGCGCCAGCGCATCGGCACAGCGCGCGGTGCCGTTCTCGCAGCTGCCCGAGGTCGTCACCACCTCGGCCCCGAAGCTCTCTGCTTCGGCGCGGATACGGTCGTCATCCGTGGCGACATAGATGGCGTCGATGCCGGGGACGGTACGGGCAGCCTCCCATGTCATCCGGATCAATGTCTTCGTCGTGCCGTCGGGCTGGCGCAGGGTTGCCAGCGGTTTTCCGGGGTAGCGGGTCGAGGCGTAGCGCGCCGGGATCAGGAGGACGGTTTTCATACCACGCCGGCCCGCAGGCAGTCATGGACGTGCAGCACCCCGACCGGGGCGCCCTCCTCGTCGATCACGAACAATGCGCCAATCGCGTGCGCGTTGAGCTTGGCCAGCGCCGTCGCGGCCAAGACGTCCGGGGTCACGGTCACCGGAGAGTCCTTGGCGATCTCGATCGCCCGTCGTTCCAGCAGACCATCCATGTTGCGCCGCAGATCGCCGTCGGTGATCACCCCGACCAGCTTGCCGTCTCTGACGACCCCGGCGATGCCGAACCCCTTGGAGGTCATCACCAAGAGCGTCTCGCGCATGTCGGTTTCGGCATCGACCACCGGCACGGTCTCGCCAGCGTGCATCAGCTGCTCGACCTTGGCCATCTGCGCGCCGAGCTTGCCGCCCGGGTGGAAAACGCTGAAATCCTGCGGTCGGAACCCGCGCCTCGCCATCAGGCTGACGGCCAGCGCGTCACCGAGCGCCAGGGTCAAGGTGGTGGAAGTGGTGGGCGCCATGCCGATCGAGCAGGCCTCGGGGGCCGCCGGCAGCAACAACCGATGATCGGCCATCTTCATCAGGCTGCTGTCACTACGCGAGGAGATCGCGATCAGCGGGATCGAGAAGCGGCGGGTATAGGCGACGAGATCGCGCAGTTCGGAAGTCTCGCCGGAATTGGAGATCAGCAGGCAGACATCGGCCTGGGTGATCATGCCCAGATCTCCATGGCTCGCCTCGGCAGCGTGAACGAAGCAGGCCGGCGTGCCGGTGCTGGCCAGCGTCGCCGCGATCTTGCGGCCGATATGGCCCGATTTGCCGATGCCGGAGACGATGACGCGACCTTGGCAGGACTGGATGCAATCGATGGCTGCGGCCAAGTCCTCCGGCAGTGCTGCCGCCATGTCGAGCAATGCCCTGCCTTCGATCTCAAGGACCCGTCGGGCATCGATAAGAGCATCACCGGGAGGAGCGATGCGTGAAGAGAGTGTCATGCGGACGGCCCTGCTGAGGTCAAGTCATGCCGGTCTAAGCCGATGACCTATCCATTTCAAGAAATGCCGCCAGCGCGGAACAGGGCAGCTCCGGATGAGATCGAGAAAGACGGAAATCTGCTGCATCGAGCAGATTACAGGTTCCATAGCAGTACCCTGCAGACTTCTGCCGGTGAGCTGAAAAATGTCCGGCGCCCGTCTGAAACCGGAAACCGTCAGCGTTCCATCTCGGCGAGCACGCCGATCAGGCCTCCCCGCGGGACAGCCTCCGCCGCCTCGGCGCGGCAGGGGCCGTTCCAAGCCATCGTATGCTGCACGACCGGGCCGCGCAGCAGGGTCTCCTGAGGCGTGATGGTGAGCTGCTCACCGACTTCCAGCGGGGGATTCTGCGGATTCCAGAGCAACAGGTGTTTCAGCTGTCTGGCGGGGCCCGTTTCTCTCGCGCTGATCTGCGCCGAAAAGGGGCCTTTCCTGGCACTCTCGGATCGGAACACGATCGCCGGCTCGTTCTGGGAGGAGATCAGGAAGCAGGCCAGCAGACGGCCACGCATCGGGATCTGCTGGGGCCGGGTCAGCGGAAAGACATCACAGCTGAGGATCCGGTTGGAAAACGCCTCGGCGTCGTCGCCATTCGGCGTCAGGATGCGCAGGTCCCGACCGGCCAGTCCCGGACCCGGTTTCGTATCCCGGGGAGGAACCGCCACCGCTGCGCGCGCCAGAGCGAGCTTTGCCAATGCACGGGGAAACCCCGTATTGACCGCGTAATGCGGATTGTCCTTGTAGAGCCTGTCCGGGGTCAGGTGGTCGAAACGGAGGCGCCAGAACCGCCTGGCATCCACAGGCTTGAGTTGGTAGCGCTTCAGCAGTGCGGCGAGCCTCTCACGATAGGGGTGCTCCTCTTCCCCGATGGCTTCGGCCTTGTTGTAAAGCAGGACTGGCAGGACCGGATAGCCGCGCCGGGCACAGATCTCGAACAGCCAACGCATGTGATAGAGCATCACCTGAACCGGCTGGCGATGTGCCGAATAGTTCGCCTCGTTGAGCGCGTATTCCCACAAGATCACAGGGTTCGGTGGCAGGTTCGTACTGCTCAGAAGGCGGTAAAGCCCCATCGCTGTCGTTGCGGCGCCGATACTGAGATTGACCACCCTTTCGGGTTGAGGGTGGAGCTTTTTGAGCTGATCCACCCAGCCGTTCTGCAGCAAGGAGTTGGACCCCCCGATAATGACAAGCGAAGGGGCGTCGGACATTCGGCAGCCTTGTCTTCCATAGCTCAAGCGTCTGATATCGGGGGTAATCTTCCTGCCGCGATGCGCTTGTTTCCTGCGCTGTGATACTTGCCTCATGCCTCTCGAGCAAGCATCTCGGACAGCGTCCATTGCAGGGTGAGGATTACGGGCCAGATCGCTCCGAGCGCCGGTGGCCACCCTTCAAGCCTTGGATCTTCGGTAAGTCCAAATCCCTGTTTCGTGCCCGGGTGAGGCGATAAGGTGCGGCACGCGGGGGCCCAGTTCTGACGCCCTGATCATCGGTCATACACCGATCGCGACGGCCCTGTTTGGGGCTGGACGATCAACGAGTTCCGGAAAACCCGTTGATCGCAGAAAGCAGGCAGGACGGATCTCTAATCCCTGACAAGGCTGATCAGGTCGACTTCATCGTCGGGACCTATGACCTTGTTGAAGAACTCGGCGTTTCTGGACATTCGGTCAGTGCTCCAGTTCCACCAGGATATCTCGAGCAACTGCTTTATCACGCTTTGAGTGAACCGGAACTTGATGTGTTTCGCAGGTACCCCTCCGGAAATCGAGAATGGCATTACATCATTGGTCACGACAGATCCCGCTGCCAGCACCGCACCGCTTCCGACGACCGACCCGTTGAGAATTGTGACACCCGTACCCGCCCAGACGTTATGGCCTATGAAGTTGGGCTTTCCCCTTATGTGATTCATCCTGAATCCAAGCTCCTTTTGCAGCTTGATATTCATGTTGACCGTATCGGTTCGATGGTTTCCGTTTATCGTGGTGAGCCCTGACCCGAATGCGCAATAACGACCGATGAAGGTTCTGCCCTGCTGCTGAACCCTGCCGTTGATGTTTGTGCCGCGCCCGACCAGAAGCGATCCCTTGACTTCCGCCATGTTTCCACGGGCGGATATATCGCTTTTCTTTCGAGCTTCGGCATCTCTTAGATCTGCAAGGGTATGATCGTTTTTCAACTCTTCAATTAGCTGATCACGCCATTCAATGGGTATACGCATGTCTTCGATCACTTAATGCCTGTTCTTGAATACCTTAACCTTTCAGACATGTTACATATTTTCTCACGGGGCAACACAGCGTCAGTGACGCCATTCCAAGAGTGGCAAGTGGCGCATTCGCGTCCGGGCATACCGCTATGGGATGAGGCACATGGTGCCACCTGAGCCGGCATAGGCGGTTCTGTGGGATGAAAACGAAGGAGGCTCCGGCCGCGACGGCTGTGAGCCGCATTACCTCGGAAGTCGACAAGCACTCCGGAGGACCGATCAGCAGAAGCTAGGTGCCCCTAAAACGAAACGCCCCGCGGCTTGAGCTGCGGGGCGTTTGAACTGGTTGCGGGAGCAGGATTTGAACCTGCGACCTTCAGGTTATGAGCCTGACGAGCTACCGGGCTGCTCCATCCCGCGCCATGTTTGTGGCCCATCGCCCGGAGGGCTGCCTGAGGCCGCATGTCGCTGTGTTTTGACATCGTGTCAGAGAGAATGGGGATGTTCTTTACTAGGTCTGGCGGTGACTTACTCTCCCACGTCTTGAGACGCAGTACCATCAGCGCAACGGCACTTAACGGCCGAGTTCGGAATGGGATCGGGTGT
>Ga0208131_1000018_pt1 | contig 47618 bp, 43 predicted proteins | sample ETNtaG_14_FD_185781 | JGI IMG/M metagenome (GOLD analysis project Ga0208131, IMG submission 185781) | Marine microbial and viral communities from oxygen minimum zone, Eastern Pacific Ocean - ETNP201406SV73 (SPAdes) (version 2) | ecosystem: Environmental > Aquatic > Marine > Oceanic ...
GGATAAAAAACGAGGTTAACCTTAATCGCTCTGCTCGTAAAACGCTTATACCTGTAGAATTGATTAAGAGGGACACACATAAATAATATGCGACTTATTTATTTCAAATCGGTAACAGTACTTTTATTAATTTTCAATTTGTTCGGCTGCGAATCAGTGGAAGGAAAAGAGGATGCAACTGATATCGCATTTGTTGATTCCTTATTAAAAGAAATGACGGTTGATGAAAAAATTGGACAGATGACCCAGGTTGACAGACAGTTTCTAAACGATATTTCTGACATTTCAAAATATGGATTTGGTTCTCTTTTAAGTGGTGGTGGAAGTACTCCTAAAATAAACGAACCAAAAGCTTGGGCAGAAATGTATGATTTATATCAACGCGAAGCACTTAAATCTCGCCTAAAAATTCCTCTATTATATGGTATTGATGCTGTTCATGGTCATAATAACGTAATTGGCGCTACTATTTTCCCCCATAATATTGGCCTAGGTGCTACACGAGACGCAAAAATTGTTGAAGCCGTTGCAAAAGCTACAGCACTTGAAATTGCCGCAACTGGCATAGACTGGGATTTTGCACCTTGCTTGACCGTACCTAATGATTATAGATGGGGAAGAACCTATGAAGGGTTTTCTGAAGATACTGAACTGGTTACGGAGTTAGGCAATGCTGCAATACTAGGCTATCAATCTACAAATATAAATAACCCAAATAGAGTCTTAGCCTGTGCAAAACATTTTATAGGGGATGGTGGAACTTCATTTGGTACGGGTCTTAATGGTAAAATTGATAGAGGAAACTTAGCTCTTTCGGAAGAAGAGCTTAGAAAAACACACCTTCCTCCATTTAAAAAAGCAGTTGAAAGCGGTGTTGCGACTTTTATGGCAGCATATAATACCTGGAATGATCTTAAGTGCCATGCCAATAAATATCTTTTAACCGATATATTGAAAGAAGAGCTAGGATTTAAGGGATTTGTTGTCTCTGACTGGGCTGCAATCGAAGCAATTCCTGGGGACTATAAAGCAGATATAATTACTTCAATTAATGCTGGCATTGATATGGTAATGGTACCCGGTGCCGTAAAGTTTGGTAACGAATCCTACGAAAAATTTATGAAGCTATTTAAAGAATCTATCGAAGATGGCTCTATACCAATGACCAGAGTTAATGATGCTGTAAAAAGAATATTGTTGATAAAAAAACAAGCGGGTCTTTTTGATAGGCCCTTTAGTGATCAACAATTATTATCACATATAGGTTCTCAAAAACATCGGGAAATTGCTAGAGAAGCTGTTCGGAAGAGTATGGTCTTATTGAAAAATAATAATAATCTCTTACCTCTTCCAAAAAATGGTAAAAAAATCATTGTTGCTGGCCGAGGGGCTAATAATATAGGTATGCAATCTGGCGGTTGGACGATTAGCTGGCAAGGAGAGATGGGAAATAAAGCTGAGGGCACTTCAGTATTAGACGCCATTAAATCAGCAGTGGATCCTGGAACATCTGTTCAGTTTTCAGAAGATGGAAAAGACGTGCAGGGAGATGTAGCCGTAGTAGTAATTGGCGAAGAACCTTATGCGGAAATGGAAGGGGATCGTGAAGATCTCAGTTTAGATAAAAAAGATTTAGATGTAATTAAAACCCTGAAAAATAAAAATATTCCTGTAGTGGTTGTTCTTTTCTCTGGTAGACCTATGATAATAACAGACCAAATTGAACAATGGGATTCTTTTGTCGCAGCCTGGCTTCCGGGAACCGAAGGCCAAGGTATTTCTGATGTATTGTTTGGTGATTATAATCCAACTGGAAAACTATCGTTTTCTTGGCCTAAGTCGATGGATCAACTGCCTATTTCTAAAGCAGATGATTACCTATTTGATTTTGGCTATGGATTATCATATTAAATAACTATTAATTCAATAAAAAAGGAAATATTTTGGGAAATAAATTAGGTATAGATCTTGGTGGCACTAAAATTGAAGCCATCGTTATCAATGATGCATTTCAAGTTGTTGAACGTAAGCGCATTGCAACAAACCGAGAAGAAGGATATGATGCAATCTTACAACGTATCGTTAATTTAGCTAAAGAGCTAATAGAGACCGGCAATGTTGAGGGTCCCGTTGGCATTTGCACGCCAGGTGCGATTGACTATCAAACCGGGACTTTAAAAAATAGCAATACAGTATGTTTAATTGATAAACCGTTACAATCTGATCTAGAATCAGCGCTCTCACTTCCCATTCTTATGGAAAATGATGCAAATTGCTTTGCATTAGCTGAAGCAATTTTGGGTGCGGCAAAAGATTATAGATTGGTATTTGGTGTGGTCCTTGGCACCGGTTGTGGTGCTGGTATCGTGATAAATAAAAATATACATCGTGGCCCAAATCATATTAGTGGCGAATGGGGGCATCATGTGTTATACCCAGGTGGTAGAGATTGCTATTGCGGAAATAAGGGCTGCACTGAGTCCTATATTTCAGGAACAGCATTAGAAGCAGAATGGAAAGCTTTAACTGGTGAATATTTACGTACAACAGACATTATTGATAGCGGGGCTTATAAAGCTCACCCACATTGGAAGGATACTTTTATTCAAAATTTTGGCAGAGCCTTAGCAAATGTTATGGATATCTTGGATCCGGATGCTATAATATTAGGGGGAGGATTATCTAATATGGATATTCTTTACACAGAAGGTCGTGACGCAGCTTATGATGCATCATTCAGTGCAAATATGGTGACACCTATAATTAAAAACAAGTTGGGGGACTCTGCCGGTGTGTTTGGGGCTGCCATGCTGGGGGACTATATTTGAAATTTTTTAATTCAATTACCTTAAGAAGATGATTTTATGAGAGATCCTATCAGAATCGGACTATTTGGTTTTGGCCGTATCGGTCGTAATATTTTTCGTCAGACCTATAAAAACCCCAAATTCGAAATTATAGCGATAAGCGATTTGGGCCAAGCTGAAGCCATGCATTATTTATTAATGCGAGATTCGATCCATGGGATCATGGATGATGAAATTGTTCTGGAGGGCCAATGTTTAAAATATAATAATCATTCTGTACGCTTATTAGCCGGGGGGAAACCGGGAAATGTTCCCTGGGATGCATTTGACGTTGATATTGTTATTGATTCTACGGGTGCCTACCGCTTGCGGGAAGAACTTCAGCCTCATCTGGATGCGGGCGCCAAGCGTATTCTGGTATCCAAACCACCGATAGATAAGATTGATCGTACAATCATTAAAGGTATCAATGATGAGGAAATTCAACCAACGGATAAAATTATTTCCACTACCTCATCGACGACCCAGGTTTTGGCCCTGATGCTTAAAATATTGGATGAAGCATTTGGTGTCAAACAAGCAATGATGACTACGGTCCATGCCTACACTTCTGATCAGCCCTTGGCCGATGCCGTTAATTCGGATTTACGGCGTAGCCGTTCAGCTGTGAGAAATATTATTCCCAATGAAACATGGGCTCCGGATTATGTATCCCAACTCATGCCTCAATTCAAAAATAAACTTACAGGAATGGCCATCAATGTTCCTGTGGCCAATGGATCGTGTGTCGATTTGACGACAGAAATGGAAGAAATGCCTTCAATTGAAGCTGTCAATGCTGCCTTTAAAGCTGCCAGTGAAAATGGCCTGCGGAATATCATTGGATATACAGAAGATCCAATAGTTTCTAGTGATGCAATTGGCAGCGGCGACACCATGGTTTTTGACAGCCAAGCCACAATGATTGCGTCTGGCAAACTGTTAAAAACAATTTCCTGGTTTGATAACGGCTGGGGATTTGCAAATCGAATTTTAGATTTAGCTGATGCTTACGCATCCTTGGGGGAGTCTTAATATGAGAGTCGCAATTAATGGATTTGGCCGCATTGGCCGTTCCGTATTCAGAATTCTGAATAGTAGACAAAATGTTTCTGTTGTGGCAATCAATGATATCGCTCAGAATGATGCCTTGGTGTACCTCCTTAAATATGATACTGTTATGGGTCGTTTTGAGGATACGGTTACCCTGGATGGCGATGTGATGAAAACGTCAAACAACACAATCAAAATGATGGCAGAGCGAGAGCCTTCTCAATTACCATGGAATAATTTGAATGTGGATGTGGTCATCGAAGCGACTGGAATTTTCTGCGCCCGGGACCAAATCCAACAGCACATTGATGCCGGAGCAAAACGGGTGATCCTGACTGTCCCTGCCAAAGATGAAATTGATTATACCGTAGTAATCGGTGTGAATGATGATGGCTTAACTGCGAATCATAAGATCATTTCTAACGCAAGTTGTACCACCAACTGTTTGGCGCCAATGGCAAAAATATTAAATGATAGCTTTGGCATTGAGTATGGGGTGATTAATACGATCCACGCCTATACCAACGATCAAAGATTGGCTGATGTACCACACTCGGATTGGCGTCGCAGTCGTGCCGCAGCTGAAAATATTATTCCAACCACCACCGGTGCTGCCAAAGCAGTCGGTAAAGTATTACCGGAATTGAAAGGTAAACTGGATGGAATTGCTATGCGTGTGCCCGTCCCGGATGGTTCTGTTGTGGACAGTGTATTCCGATTGGGCAAAGATGTGACAGTTGATGATATCAATGAAGCTGTTTTAACTGCGTCCCAAAATAACGGCATGAGTAATGTGGTTGAATATTCCACACTGCCGGTTGTTTCAACGGATATTATCGGGAATCCACATTCATCCATTTTTGATGCACCTTTTACCAAAGTCATTGGTGGTACTTTAATTAAGACGCTAAATTGGTATGATAATGAATGGGGCTATTCAAACCGGGTTGCCGACCTCGTTAGTCTGTTAGCCAAGTTTTAGTTTAATCAAGCAATGGTTCAATACAAAGGCTAAAAGGTAAATACCTTTGGCTCAAGTAGCCCTCATGAATCTGCTATTTTGCTAACCATTCTTAAAAAAAATCTTTAGTAATAAAATGGTAATACCAACAATAAAAAATACATTGGGAGACTCTGCCGGTGTGTTTGGAGCAGCTATGCTTGGGGATTATATTTGAAATTTTCCAAATGGCTTTACAACCTGTCCGGGACAGATCAGCTTATTATTATCGGCTTTTTTGCCATTGGATTGGGACTGTCATATTTCACAATTCTTGTTTTGCGGCTATGGCATGAACGGGTTCACAGCGGTTCAAAATATTCCCATGAAATGCGCGTGACACCATTTGGATTGGTTGGAATTGCAGTTATTTATTCTACTATACTTTATATGTCCATCGGGGATTTTATTACCCGCTGGGTGGCCGAATTAAGCAAATAATTACTTTTTCTTTCTCCGTTTCATCTGCATCAACTTCCAAGCTGCTTTGGGAATCTTTTCCAGTTCATTCATTTCTCCCGCACCTTGTAACCATTCTCCCCCATCAATGGTCACCACTTCTCCATTGATATATCCTGCTTGATCACTCACTAAATAGGATGCCAAATTTGCCAGTTCATGATGCTCTCCCACACGCTTGAGGGGAATACGGTTAATCATTTTCTTTTTGATGCCCAACCCCGGAGGTGCCAACCGCGACCAGGCGCCTTTGGTAGGGAATGGCCCGGGGGCAATGGCTACAGTTCGAATGCCATATTTTGCCCACTCAACAGCCAAAGAGCGCGTCATGGCTAAGACGCCTGCTTTGGCACAGGCAGAGGGAACCACATATCCAGAGCCAGTCCAAGCATACGTTGTTACAATATTCAAAATTACGCCCCCATCTTTTTCCCGCATAACCTTACCAACTGCTTGGGTGCAATTAAATGTGCCATTTAAGACAATGTCTACAACCGTCTTAAATGCATTGGGACTCAGGTCTTCAGTGGGGCTTATAAAATTCCCGGCCGCATTGTTAAGTAAAATGTCAATCTTGCCAAATTCATTCACCGTATGGTCCACCATATTTTGAACCTGGTCCGGATCACGTACATCGCAAGCAACCGCCAATACTTTTCCACCATACTGCCGTAATGCTTCTGCCGTTTCATCAATTACATTTTGTCTTCGGCTGGTTATTACCAAATCTGCCCCTAATTCTGCAAATCGGGTCGCCATGGATTTTCCCAATCCCGTACCACCACCGGTGACAATAATTGATTTCCCTTTTAATAGTCCTGATTCAAACATGGATTAATCCCTTTTTCATAACTTAGGAATCTAAGTCCCGAAAACAAAAAAGCCCCCGCAAAATGCGGAGGCTTTTTTGTTTAATGACTAAAATCAATAATTAGTAATTAATTATTATTTTGGCCTTCAGCGACTGCTGCATCATGTTCAGCACAATCAACAACTCCATCACCATTGGCATCGACTTCATCATACTCCTGATCAAAATTTGGATTAGGATTACCTTGAGGATCATGGCCAAACTTTGCACGTGCTTCTTCACGGTCAATTGATCCATCACCATTGGTATCTACCTCTGCGCAAGTAGGTGGTGGGCCACCTGGACCTCCACAATTGACAGGATTACCGTCAGCATCTTCATGCCAGACAGCATAAGGGCCATCATCAGGTGAACCATCACCATCAGAATCTAGCCAATATTCGGATTCGCCATGCATCATGGCTCCACAATTGCCATCCCAGTGATTGTTGGGTGGTGGGCCACCGTCATGGTCGCCATCTCCACCTTCATGGTCGCCACCGCCATCATCGTGATGATGGTTTTGCCAATCTGCATCGGAGTTCCCTACAAAATCACAGCCTTCGTGGTCGCAGTGACCATGTCTATCATCATCATCACCACTGTAAATATGATCGCACTTATCACAGTGACCATGTCTATCATCATCACCACTGTAAATATGATCGCACTTATCACAGTGACCATGTTGATCGCCTTCACCGCTAAATATGTAGTCACATTGGTCACAATGACCGTGTTGGTCGTTATCACTGGTAAATACAAAATCACATTTATCGCAATGACCATGATGGTCACCCTCACCAGCGAAAGTATACCCACAAACATCACAAGTAGGTGGACCTTGGTCGCCACCTTCGTTATGAGTTTCCATAGCGGCATGGAAAGCTTCTTCAGGTGTACCACCATCTGCTAATACAGCATCAAAAGCGGCTTTCGCTTCTGCTTTGCCTTCTTGAAACTCTTCTTCGCTCATTTCACAATCAGGACATTCAACTTCCATTTGATGGAAAACTGCTGCGACTGCTTCAAATGCTACATCGGGTGTGCCACCATTTTGCATTGTAGTCATAAACGCTTGTTGAAAAGGATCTGGGCCTTGTTGCGGACAATCATTTTCATCCACTGTTCCATCACCATTCATATCATGCGCCATATCGCTATTAAGCCATTCATCGCATGGTGGTGGGCCTTGGTTACCACCTTGGTTACCACCTTGAGTAGGTGGTTGAGCAATCGTCATTCCAAATGACATGACAACTGCCATTATTATCTTGATTAACTTCATTTCATCCTCCTTTGTTAATTATGTAAATGATACCTTATCAAGTATTCCCTCTTTAAAATAATATTCAAATCTATCCCTTTATGAACTACAATCATGTGATATTGCTCACACTATCTTCGGCCCTGAATTAACCGACCCAATTCAGCCGTGGATCTGTTGAATTCCTCTTCGAATGATCCATAATAATCATTCGCTTCATAAAAATACTTTGCTGCATCCCGATCCACCACATGATTGTTATTCAAAAGTACATCTGGCGACGGAAACAGAATCTCAATCCCCGGCTTAAAATATTGCAATGTTAACTTTAAATCCGGATTCATCTCAAGCACTTTTTTCATAACCAGTACATCGTATAAACGGCGCTCGTCTTTATCCTGTGAAATCAAAATGGTAAACACATCATCTGATGGACTGGATCCCCGTTTATTTAATCCTTTTAACACATTCTTATACGAATCACTTAATGTGATATAATTTGTTTCAGCCGTTGGGCGTACAAATGGTTTCTGAACCGTGGCTTTTCCTTTAACAGAATAGCTCAATTGAAGTGCTTTTCCCGCAGGCATACCCATTATATCTTTGGCCAATCGTGATACCTTAAAACCGGCGGGATTAGACTCTGAATCCAAAAAATAAATAACCTTGGCCGGATCAATATTTTTATGATATCCCAGCCTTTCAATCACATCAATCAGCATGCGTCTAACCAGAATATTTTCTCCCGGTATTTTTCCTTCAATTAAACTTTTGTATGGATCCCTCACCAATAATGTTTTGTCTTTTTCAGCCCGTTTGTTTACCTCATTCTTTATATCTTTAAAAACGGGACTTTCAAATATAAAGCTTAAATCAAATACATCCGAATGCTGCAGCCTGTAGGAGTTGGGGAATGAGCGGTTTCCAAATGCATTAAACAATTCAGAATCCTGAGGAATCACCCGGCTAAAATTATCTTCATTATCTGTAATAATATGGGGAGTAATCACCACAATCACTTCCTTTTTTACCGTTTGTTCAGACGAAATTGCAAACAACCGGCCAATCAAAGGCAAATCTTTAAGAATGGGAACGCCGCCATCATTTTCTGTCGTTTTCTTATTGATTAATCCACCAATAATAAAGGGTGTATTATTGGCCACACGAACAAAAGACTGCACTTTACGATTATTAATAATGGGCGCAGCCTCAACAGATGATGCATTGGCCGCTCCAATCCGTTCTTCCGTTTCACTGATAATTGTTTCAACCTGGATGGTCACCCGGGAACCATCGGCACTAATGCGTGGGCGCAAATTCAATACAATTCCCACGGGCAGATAATCAACCGAAACTCGAGTTTGTTGATTTACAAAAGTAGTATTTGCAATTGGAATCTGTTGACCTATCTGTATTCTTGCTTGACGTCCATCCAAAACGAGCACCGATGGTTTGGATAATATTTCTGCAGCTTTATTACTAATAAGTGCTTCAACATTAGCTCGAAAATTAGATGCGGATCCCAGCAATGTGCGATCAAGTACCACGGTGAAAGGTGATATGGATCCTCCTTCCGGTGGTGGAAATACGGCAGAATATCCCTGTCCTGCATTGGAAAAATCAATTCCCAGTTCATCCAGTTGATCGGAATTCAATTCAAGAACCAATGCTTCAATTACAATTTGATCCGCCGGTGTATCAATTTTATTTTGAATAATGTCAAGTAATCTGGCTACTGAATTAAAATCCCCCGGTTTGTAACCCACCAATAGGCGTTGCAACGGATCCCCACTGGTGGTATTATCTAAAATAACGCCACCGAGATCAACGCCGAGGGCTGATTTTTTACTAGCAGATTTAGATTTGCTTTTTTCAACCAATGAAATGGTTTCTGTATCTGGGAACTTGATAATTATCGGAAGTGTGCCGGGCGCATTAATGTCCATATTCTTATTGGAAAATAGCGGTGTGAAATTATTTTCTCCCGCAATTTCTCCCTTGCCAGCTTTAAACTCAACAACAGAATAACCCATCGTTTTTAGGATCGCTAATGCACGGTCAGTCTCGATATAACTCAATTTAATTACTTCAAAGTCCAGATCACGTAAAGAGGTCATTTTACCACCGGCAGGACGCTTGACCACGTTGGAAGGTGGCCGCCGCGTTGCTGTAGCCGGGGGCCGCTGCTGTGCAGATAAAATTGAAAAAATTATTAAAAACAGCGGAAAATATCGACGAATCATCGAGGCTCCACTATTGTTATTGGCATGGACAGATTAATTCCATCGAAGGATGCTGAGATATGCCCATTTTCTTTTTTTCCTGATCCTGATGTAGTTGGTAGAAAAAATGCAAGGGCTTCAAAGACGGAACCTTGCTCTTTATCTAATTCGACAGAAATGCTTGTAGCATAAGAGGTAAAACTGTGTCCATCTATAGTCCCTCCAACTGCGTCCATAATCAATTTAGTGGGATCAGTACCAACAATAGAATCTTCATGCACCAATCGTTCTACAGTAGCAGTAAGTTTAATTGAATCAGTATAACGTACAATATCATCTGAAATCCTAAGCTCAAGTTTGAATTCATTATTGCTATCGGAAACAGATTTTTCTGTATTAATTACGGTATCACCGCAAGAAAAAAAGAGCAGGGTAAGGCTAAATATCACCACCTTCTTCATAAAAAGGTGACAAATAGCCAAAGGGCTTAAATGTAATATATTATGAGTTCTCATCCTTTTCCTCGGGGACAATGTACCTAAAGTGTAATCATTATTTAGGTTAAAGTGAAACCTTTTTAAATATTCATTAACTGTGCCATTTGTGCCATTTTTTGAAGAATAGAGGTTCAACCCTTGTGAATCAATTCAAACTCAGATAACTTCATTGCATCAATGTTTTATAGTAACATCGAAAATCCTCGGTATGGCTAACAAGAAAAAAGCAAAATTGCTTGTCTTAGATAATCTTTCCAATGGTTTAAGTTATTTAATTAATCGAATGACCCATCAAAAAATATTTGCACACATCACCCTGGAAAAAGGAGAACGGTCTTATTTGGCTGATTTGGCCAGTGACCTATTATAAAAATGACTGACATCAATCAAATATCCTCTGAAAATACGCTCAATTATCATCTGGATTCTTTCGGATTGCTCACGCTGGAAAAACTAGTGAAGTGGACCAAATTTGTGGGTGTCATGAATATCATTACCGGAGCCATATATTGCCTGACTCTTCTTGTTTTTTCAATCCCCACATTCATCATGGGAATCATTACTATATTTATGGGTACAAAATTGACCAATGCGGCCAATCATTTGCAATTTGCTGTACAGAATAAGGATTCAATCAGTTTTACGACTGCCATGGATCAATTTCGATCCTATTTTCTCATAAATGGTGTTTTATTAATGATCACCATTGCATTCATTGGTCTATGCCTCATATTTGTTATTTTCTTTTTTGGGTCTATTATGGAACTGTTTAACGAGAGTGGTTTTGATTATTCCATAAGCGCTATGTTAAACATAATCAAATAGAGATTCGTTGAAATTCTTAAAGAAAATAATCAATATTAAAGAGGGTGAGGCCAAAATGGTCCTTACTTTTTTCTTTTTCTCTTTCTTTACCATTGCCATGGCAATGGTGGCAAAAACGGCTCGGGATGCCTACTTTCTAAGTCGGTTCGACAAATCAATTCTTCCCCTCATGTTTTTGGCCGTAGCGGTCGTTATGGGCCCAATTTTGACTTACTATACCAAACTGTCAACAAAATTAGCTCCCCGAGTTCTTTTTATGATGACATCTGCCATTTTTATCGGATCCTTTATCTTCGTTCAGCCCCTGATTACAGGATTTGTCATTCCTGTTGTGTATGTTTGGGTTGAAATAGTTGTGGGCATTAGTTTGATCCGATTCTGGACTTTTGCAGGTGACTCATTTGAACCACAGCAAGCCAAACGCTTGTTCAGTATCATTGCAGGTGGTGGATCATTTGCAGTTATGATTATTGGGATGAACCTTAAACCATTTGTGAGCGCTTTTGGCACAGATGAATTATTATTCCTCGCAGCCGGCTTTATGGGCTTAGCAGCCTTTTTTGGACTTACATCTATGCAATATTTCAAAAAAGAACCTGCCAAAAAAGGAACGTCAAAACAGACTAAGAAGGGAGCAAAAAAGAAAAAACAAAAACGGGATCCATTTTTAGTTGGAATCGGAACCATTATTGCCCTATCGGCGGTGGTGACTACTTTGGTTGATTACCAATTTAAAATGATCGCCAGTACGGCCTTCCCTACTGAGGCCGAATTGGTTTCATTCTTTGGCACATTTTACTCCATTGCCGGTGCCGCTTCAATCATCATGCAGTTTTTTATTACAGGGCCTATTCTTTCAAGATTTGGTATTCTCATTGGATTGCTGGCGCTCCCATTCTTCCTTATTGCCGGATCCGCTTCATTGTTGATTGCACCTGTTTTAATGAGTGCCAGTATTGCAAAATTCTCTGATCAAACTTTTAAATTCACCATCAATAGTTCCTCATTAGAACTACTGTGGCTCCCTGTTCCTGCAAATGTACGTAAATCCATTAAACCCCAAATTACCGGTACGGTCAAATCCATCGCTGAGGGCATGGGCGGCTTGATAACTTTTTTGCTGGTTAAAATTATTGCACTGCAATATTTAAGTATCATTTCATTGGCATCTATTGTGGGTTGGATTTTTACAGCCATTCGAGTTAAAACCGGCTATGTTACCCAATTACAATCGGCTATTGCCAAACGGCAAATTGATTTTGAAGACCTGAACGTAGATGTTCAGGATGCAGCCATGGTTCAAACCATTGAAAAAACCCTATCCTCAGAAGATGAAATTCAGCAGCTCTTTGCCCTGGAAATTATTGAAGGACTTCCCCTTTCGTCATGGGAAAAATCCATTAATCGGTTATTTGCTGAGGGAAGTTCGAACGTTCGCAAACGCATTTTATCTATGGCCTGGGATGAAGAATTAATTCTTTCCAACGAAGATATTATTGCCGCCATGAAAAAAGATGATGCTATTTCTGCAGAAGCAATCATGGTGGTTGGCCGAAGAAAATTGGCCACTGTTTTACCGGATTTGGAACGATTGCTCACCCACGAAGAAGAAGAAACACGGGCAGCCGCGGCTGCAGCTATCTTGCTCATAGATAAGGGCGCCACCGATCAAGCAAAATCTATTTTAATTGAAATGTTGGAAGTGGCAGATGAATCAACGCAAGCCATCGCCCTGAATCGTTTGGAGGATAATAACAATATACTTACCCAGGATAAACTGATTTCATTCCTGTATAATGATGGCAACCTTATCAGCAATGTGGCCTTATCAATTGCTGAAAAACGTCAGGATCCAGAATTGATTCCTGCCATTATTTCAAATTTAAGTTTACCAAAAACATCGCTCCAGGCACGCCAATCTCTCAAGAAATTTTCTACTGATTTAATCTTGGAATCATTTCAAAATTTATTTTCTGATGCTGACTTAAATCGAAAACTTCGGTTGGGAATAATCCGAACCCTGCGTGAATATCCAAACGATGATTCAATCAATATATTATTAACACAACTAAACCGGGAAGATCAAGATGTATATAACGAAGTGGTTGACTCTCTGTTAGCGATTGCCCGCATCCACCCTATTGATGAAGAGAAAAAAGAAGAAATTGCTCAAGAAATCCGTGCCATGGCCCATAAAGTCTATGCACTGAACGAAGCGATTCATTTAACTCCGGAAGATGAAAATAAGTTTTTCCTCCAGGATCATTTGAATAATAAAATTCAAAATACGCTTCCCACATTATTAAAATTAGGTGTGTTACATGTGCCCGATACACCGATTGAAACGTATATCCATACGGTTAAATCCGGTGATCCGGCTAAACTGCCCTTTCTCCTTGAGTTTTTTGAAAATATTTTTTCCAAGGAAGAAAGAGAGATTATTAATCCCCTTATTGAACCCATTTCTTTGACTGAACGAAGTGAAGTGGGCCACAGCAATTTCAAGGATTTACCCAGAAGTCTGGATGAAGAATTAACCGATTCGGCATATTCCCCCAATAAATGGGAATCGGTGATTGCTCTAGATTATTTGCTAAAATCAGAACAATTAGATGTAATGAAAAATTTAGATTGGGAAAAGGTCCCCGGGTCAAAAGCAAACCAGGAACTCCTTACAAGAAGAATTCAAAAAAATGGTACGAATCTTGACTTCATTCCCACAGATCGTTTTAAATTAGAGGCAGTTGAACTCAGTATGTATTCCACTTTAGAAAAAACAATTATCCTGAAATCCGTTGATTTGTTTAAAAGCATTCCGGCGGAAAACTTATCCCGTGTGGCTCAAATCACAGAAGAAGTTCAGTATGATGCCAATGATTCTATTTTTGCTGAGGGAGATTATGGCGATTCTTTATTTATCGTGGTGAATGGTAATGTTAAAATTCACAAAGGTGAACAGGAATTGGCCATGCTGGGTAAAGGCACTTGCCTCGGTGAAATGGCTCTTTTAGATGACGAACCCCGTTCTGCAGATGCCACTGTAACGGAAGATTCTGTTCTGTTTAGAATTGAGCAGGAAGGGTTTTATGAAGTCATGGGAAGCCAGAGCGATATTATGGAAGGTATCATTAAACTACTCACGGGCCGCCTCCGTGTGGCCAACGATAAACTCATGGCAAAGTAAAGTTTTCTAATCTTTTTTCGGTAATAACTTATCCAAATTTTCTTTTGCTTTTTCTTCCATCTTTTCTCCCGCTGATTTTTTCGCTGTTTCCCCCGCTGTAGATACTGCTTCTATCACTTTTTCTTTCGCTGTTTCATAGGATTGTTGTGCCGATTCAATATTCACTTCCTGACCAGTATAAACCATATAGGCCACCCATAAAACCAGAATAGCACTTACCACCATCACCAGTTTGATCAATTTTTTAATAATGCCCAGTAAAATGATAATGGCTAGGACAACCGCCACGGCCATATAAACAGGATTAGATGCTAATATTTCAATAGGTTGATCCATTATTTCTCTTTTTTCATTTTTAATTTTCGCCGGTTTATTCTGCCCGTTTTGGACTCGTATTCATGAATCATTTCCATCACCCGATCATCATCCGGCATGTCAAAAGTCATAGTATCAATTCGTCCGGATTTAGTTTCAATGCTCTCTTTATTTAAGATTAATGCGGCAGTACCAACATAATATCCTTCTTTTCCGGCTTGAACAATAAGGGTTCCATTGACCTCTTTCGGTTCATCCATGGCGGATTGACTATGGGAACCTACGATCACATGGAGACCCTTTACCTTTTCAGCGAAAGCTTCATCCAAATCCGCGCCCTGATGGGTAAGTAGTATAAATATATCTGCTTTATCTTTCAGAATTTCCATTTCTGCTTCCACCGCTTTCACTGGGTCACTCAGTTGAATTTTTTCCTTTAATTCTTCAGAATAATATTTTACCGCATAGGGATCCATAATTCCCATAATGGCTATCCTATACCCACCTCGATCAACAAGATGAGAACTGACTAAATTATTTACCCCATCCATGGCAATATTGGTCCCTACAATCTTTGTATTCATTAGGCCCAGAAGTGGATCGATTTTATCACCATCCATTGTGAGTTCCTGGTCTCCTGGAAGAATGGCATCATAGGGCAATAGGGCATATGCTTCCGCCATAAGACTATCTTTATAGGATTGATGGGCCATGGTAAAAAAATCGCCCGCATCCACCAAAACCGTATTGGGGTGTTCGTTGATGAAATCCTTCACAAAAATAGTCCGTTTTTCGACAGAACCAAAAGGATGATCAGGGCAATAACAATTTTCTAGCGCACCATTGGTGTTATTGGTATGGAGAATATAGAGTGTTTGATCCTGTGCAAATAGGCCGGCCGATAGAAAAACGGTCAGGATCAATCGAAGAATGGATGGTTTTACATATCCCATCGTACCTAAAATTGAATGTATTCAATCAATCTTCCAAGAGAAAATTGCATGTTATTTTCCAAGCAAATAATCCACAATATATTTATTCTAATTCTACTCACAGGATGTTCCTTCGCACAATATCCAGCGGATTCACTTTATGCTGACCCCAATAACTCGGTACTCCAAAAAATATTTCTTTACCCTATCGTCAAATGGCAGCGGTTATCCTACAATGAAACAAATCTCAACTGTCAGTTTGCGCCCAGCTGTTCCAATTATGGTGCCCAGACCATTCATACCCATGGTGGGATAAAGGGTATTTTTATGGCTTCGGATAGGATTATACGCTGTAACCCCAATGCGTTTCAATCCCACCAGAAAATGGGAGGACAATTTCACAAAGATGGAAGATTGTTTGATCCCATTCAATATTCACCCACCATCCATTCTACAAAATCGCCGATCGTGGCTGCAGGATTGTCTATGGTCATTCCAGGGTTGGGGCGGGCATATGCAGGGCGTCCTATAGATGGGTTTTATGGTTTTCTTCTATCAGCCATGGCCATTCGTGCCGGCGCTATTTCCGTAAAAAATAAAAATGTCTTTGCGCCATTATATGTTGGTATGGCTATTACATTTTATGGGGGAGAAATGTATGGCGCATATCGAACAGCAAAATACTATCAGAAATAGATTTTTATGTTAAACATTAATATTTTTATGTTAAACATTAAATATTTTACTTGTTACGATGATTTTTATTTCTTATAATTTACCAACGAATTAAAGGAATTCATTCAACTTACCATGCCAATTATTACAAATCTTGATGTGATGCTCGCTAAGCGGAAAATGTCACTAACACAACTTTCAAAAGCAATCGGACTTTCTCTCACCAATTTGTCCTTATTAAAAAATGGCAATGTGAGAGGTGTGCGATATAAAACATTAGAAAAAATATGTATTGTATTGGCCTGCCAACCGGGAGACATCCTGGAATATCGATCTAATGATGATGCATTTGAATCGAATAAATAATTATCAACAATTAAAAGAGGTAAAAAATGTTTCAATCACTCCTAAACGGCGGACCATTTATGATGGTCCTTTTTATTTTGTTCGCTGCTATAATCTTTATTGCAGTAAAAAACATGAAAGAGCCTTTCCACACAAATGGCATAATCCTGCTGGGAATTTTGACTGCATTTGTAGGCATTCTGGCCACTTGGATAGGCGTAAATAGTGCTTTAAGCGCTATTCCGGACATTTCAAAAATTGCACCCCATATTTTATTAAACGGTGTAAATACTGCACTAATCACTACCTTTACGGGCGGGGTGATTCTTCTCATTTCAACTGCCACCTGGTATTACTTCATTAAAAAACACAATTTGTTGGTGGTATGAGATAAATCACAGATATGGCGGTACATTTTATTTTAGCGCTTTTATCTTAATGATGGCTACGACCTTATGGTGTTACTTCAATAAAAAAACATGATCGACCCGGCACTTAAACAATGAGTGAACAAAACACCTATATTTTAGGTACAGACCAAGAAGAACTTACCCGATTAAAGATACAGCATATGGTATGGTCATCCGAAGCAAAACGCGGATGGGATCTGGCTGGTTTTAAAATAGGACAAACCATTTTGGATCTGGGTTGTGGACCTGGATACTGTACAACAGAATTAGCCGAAATTGTCGGTAAAACCGGCAAAGTAATTGGCGTGGATCGATCGGAAGCTTTTATTAAATACTTACACCATATCAGGGAATCAACCCAGCTTTCTATAGAACCATGTTTAGCTGATTTTGATACGTTATCATTGGACACTGAATCTCTTGATGGGATGTATTGCCGGTGGGCCTTGGCTTGGGTTCCCAACCCAAAAGAAATATTAAAAAAAATAAAAGATGCCTTAAGGCCTGGAGGCCAGATGGTCATTCATGAGTATTATAATTTTTCCACCCATCAAACCAAGCCTGAGCGACCGGCGTTAAAAAAAGCGATTGGTGCTGCATTAAAAAGTTTTAATGAATCTGATTGTGAGATTAATGTTGGCAGTTATATACCCCAATATGTTGAAGCACTGAATATGAAAGTAACTCATATTCGTCTCATGCCAAAATTGGCGAGACCCGGCTCCATGGAGTGGGAATGGCCTAAAACATGGTATCATAGTTATTTCCCCCGATTGGTGACCATGGGCTATTTAAATACCCAAGATGTAAAAAATGCTATTAGAGATTTGGGAGCGCTTGAAAAACTTTCATATACAACACTGTCCTGCCCAATGATGGTAGAAGTGATCGCTGAAAAATAACTGATTCTAAGAATAAGCGGATTACCGTAAAATCTGCCCAAATTTTAGGCCACTGTAGCTCAGCTGGTAGAGCAACGCATTCGTAATGCGTAGGTCAGGAGTTCGACTCTCCTCAGTGGCTCTTTTAAGCACCGTTTAACAATGGGGCTTTTTTTGTATATAAGATTAAACTGTAATTACCCATTCGTTTTTTATTTGAATTTTCCCGGTAACAATGAATATAACGATGGGATATAATTTCAAGACCAGCTGCATTTACATCTTTTTGTAATGGCCCATATTTATAATTCCTCACATGAACATTTACAAATTTACCGCGGCATACATTGAGAATATTTTCAAATATAGCGGAGTCACCACGAATACGATCTTGAGGTACACTAAGAACCAAAACCCCATTATCCGTTAACAGAGATCTTATTTCTTTAAGTGTTTGAATGGGATGATCTACATGCTCAAGTACATGCATTAAAGTAACCACACTGTAGTGTCCTACATATTCTTGAAAAAATCCATTTTGCACATGGTGGAATTGATTGTCTTTAAATGCTTTTCTATTTCGGTTAACCGAATCAATGTGAATATCGGCACCATGAATCCGATTGGCTCCAAAATGATTTGATAATATTTCCACCATATGGCCGGTAGAACAACCCATATCCAAGATAGCCCCGCCATTGGCATGGGTCTGAATGAATGTAGAAATATGATCCATCTCCCATTGTTTATAACGCATAATCTTGCGTCCAAACATTACTTTTGCCTTTATGGTATATTGATACGGCAAATTATAAATGGATCGATAATTATTAGTCATTTCACTGGCCAATCATAAGTCCTTGGTTGCCTAATGGGTGAATAGTCTACTGTACCGTAGAGCAAAGTGTGCCTATTCCACGACTAATAAATCCACCTCGAATATGAGGACAGAATTTGCAGGGATGGCACCATTATCACGGTTTCCATACCCCATGCTAGGTGGAATGGTTAATTTTCGTTTACCCCCAATTTTCATCCCGGGAATACCCTGATCCCAACCTTGAATTACCTGACCAGCGCCAACGGTAAAACGATATGGTTCCCGGCCGGGATTTAAAGAGGAGTCAAATTTGCTACCATCTTCCAGCCAACCAGTGTAATTCACTGTTACAATACTATGTTTAACAGCTTCTGTCCCTTCTCCAACAATGATATCTTCTATAATTAATTCACCATCCATTACTTTGTCTTCCTTACTGCAGCCCGCTATTAACATGAATAGTGCTAACGCAGGTATTTGCCATTTTAATTTCATTTTATGTCTCCAGTACAAAGGCAGGAGTTTACATCAATCGACGGAATAGATTTACTGTAAATTTCCCCGCATGAATAAGGGTAAATTCTATCATGTTAGCCACACCATCTCTATTTAATCAGCATTTGCCGCCTTTGGCAGACCGCGTTCGCCCCCAGTCCTTGTCCGGATTTATTGGACAATCTCATCTCATCGACCCCGATAAAATTTTATCTAAACTTTTAGAAAAAGAACAATTGTTTTCACTCCTTTTCTGGGGACCTCCCGGGACAGGGAAAACAACATTAGCCCGAATTATCGCTAATAATCTCAAAGCGGAAATGCATGAATTGTCAGCGGTATCCAGTGGGGTAAAGGAATTGCGAAACGTAATCAAAAAGGGGAAGGCCAATCGGGATTTAGGTCGGCCAACGATTCTCTTTATTGATGAAATTCATCGGTTCAGTAAATCTCAGCAGGATGCACTCCTCCATGCCGTAGAAGAAGGGGTGGTCACCTTGATTGGCGCCACCACAGAAAATCCATCATTCGAGGTCATATCCCCCCTCCTCTCCCGATGCCGTGTACTCACCCTGAAACCATTGGGCGAGAATCAGCTGGCATTGGTATTAGATCGCGCTTTTAAAAAAGATATTATTTTATCTAAAGGCAAAGTGCATTTAGATGATGACATAAAATTAAAATTAATACAATCTGCAGGTGGGGATGCACGAAAAATGCTTAATACCATTGAGTTGGCTGCCAGCTTGGTTGAAAACGATGGTAAAATATCATCGGATATATTGGATGAAGCACTTCAACGTAAAACACAACTTTATGATAAAACCGGGGACTACCATTATGATGCCATTAGCGCTTTTATTAAATCCGTTCGGGGGAGTGATCCGGATGCATCCGTTTATTGGCTTGCGCTCATGCTGGAAGGTGGCGAAAAACCCGAATTTATTGCACGGCGGCTCATCATTCTTGCCTCGGAAGATATTGGGAATGCAGATCCTCAAGGTCTCACTATAGCTACGTCCGGATTTCAGGCAGTCCACATGATCGGAATGCCGGAGGCATCTATTATTCTCTCCCAGATAACCACCTATCTGGCCAGTGCGCCCAAATCGAATGCCAGTTATATGGCCATAAATTCAGCCATGAAAAAAATTGCATCAGAAGGGTCCCCAAGTGTGCCGCTCAACTTAAGGAATGCACCCACTGATCTTATGAAATCATTGGATTATGGTAAAGATTATCAATATCCCCACAATCATTCGGAACATTTTGTGGATGCCAATTATTTCCCGGAAGGAAAATCGGAAACATTTTACCATCCAACTGAGTTAGGATATGAGGAATACATCCGAGGTCGGCTGAAAAAACTTTGGCCAAAACGTTATTCTGATTAATGCGGTTTTATAATTTTCTAAAACATTTCAACTCACAAAGAAAGAAAAAGGGTCATAGGGTCCTATTCCTAATTCTATCCTTTTCTTTATCGTTATCTTTTGCCCAAGATGATCGATTGCGGCTTAAACAAGCTGATGTTTTGGAAAATGTTACAGTTGATGGAAAATCCATTCAATATCTGCGTGGAAATGTAATTTTTCATAAGGGGGACAAGGTCATGAATTGTGACTGGGCTCGCTTCGATCAAAAAACGGAACAGGGGTTTCTTTTCGGAAATGTTTCCATGGTAGAAGATGTACAAAACCTCACCTGCGATTCCCTCTTTGTGGATTCCCCAAAAGATATCATGATCGCCTATAGCAATACCCATGTTTGGGATACAACTTACAGCTTAGTGACAGACACATTATTTTATTTTTCGGAATTAGATAGTGGTTCTGCCAATGGAAATACCACTCTGATCCAGGATAAACAAACCATCAAGGGCGATCGAATTGAATATTTTGAAATCCCCGAATCGGATGGTGTATCCTATGCAGCGAGAGGTAATGTTTCTATTACAGAAGAAGGGCGTTTGGCGACCTGTGGTGAAGCCATTTATGATCGGGAAAATGGCAAGACTACCCTTCGAATCAAACCAAAAATCCTGGATAATAATCAAACCATTTCCGGAAGTGAAATATTCTTAGAATATGATGAAGATGTACTCAAAAGTCTCTTTATTCCCAGCAATGCTCACGCCACCCATCCTTCTACCGGGTTGCGTCAGTGGATGGAAATTGTAGATGAGGACACCCTTACGTTTGAAGATTCCTTATCTTTTACTGATGATATGACCGGATCGATTCTCCGGGGATTTTTCACTGATGGCCTCATGGATTCCATGCGGCTGGAAGGGATGGCCACTACCCTGTATCACATTTTTGAAGATTCTGTATACCAAGGAAAAAATGAGGCATCTGGGGATACAATTATTTTGAATTTTGCCGAAAATGATTTACAGAAAATATTTGTAACCGGCGGATCTAGAGGCATCTATACCCCCGACTCCACCGGCGCGGATGTGGATGGACCGATTCATTATGAATCAGAAGATATTGACTATGATGTGGTTAATGAATTCACGGACCTCCACGGAGAGGCAGTCATCGATTATACCAATATAAACCTGACAGCAGGGTTCATTAATGTGGCGTGGCAAAACAATCTGCTTAAGGCTTTAACTGAATCCCCAAAAGATTCATCCTATGGCTGGATCCGACCATCTATGGTGGAAAATGGGGAAGACCCAATGGTGGGTGATACCATGATTTATAATCTGGAAACTCGCCATGGAAAGGTAATTCAAGGCACCACCAAAGCAGAAGATGGGTATTATCACGGGCAGGAAATTCGCAACCAAAATATGGATATTTTTTATATTGATGATGCGGCTTATACGACCTGTGATTTGGACAACCCCCACTTTCATTTTAAAAGCCGCAGAATGAAAATGATAAATGAAGATAAAGTCATCGCCCGTCCCATCATTCTATACATTGCCAATATTCCTGTATTTGGTTTACCCTTTGGGGTCTTTCCCCATCAAAAAGGTCGGAGACATTCAGGTTGGATTATGCCATCATATGGTACAGACGCCCGCTGGGGCGGGTACATTAACGGGTTAGGTTATTATTGGGCAGCCAGTGAATATTTTGATTCGAAATTTACCATGAGCCTTTACGATAGGGATGGGATTACCCTTCGAGCCAAGAATAATTATGTGAAGCGATATGCCTATTCAGGCAATTTGGATCTGGAAACCAAACAGCGGTTTTCAAGTTCGGTTCTGGACCAGGACAGAGATATTTATAATTTATGGGGTAAACGCCAGAGTGACTACGTGGTTCGCTGGAACCATCGGCAACAATTGAGGAATAATCAATCTGCCGCCGTGAATGTCAGTTACTATTCCAGCGGAGATTATAATCGTCGAACCGGTATCGAACAAAGTCAACGGCTGAATCAACAGGCCGTTTCCAACGCCACTTATTCTAAGCGGTGGCCCAAATCTAAGAACAGTCTTAGTGTTAACCTTTCATCCCGACGGGACCTGATGGCGGAGAAAAAAATCGATCTAAATACTGTATTTTATTCCACCCCAACACGGGAAGGTCAGCAAATAAATATTACCACCAATACACTGCCGCAATTGGCTTTCACCCATTCACAAAGGGCCCTCTTCCCCACTAAGGCAAAAAAGAAAAAATGGTTTAATAATATCAACTATCGCTATTCCTCACGGTTTACAAACAATCTAAAAAATTATTATGAATCGGAAGCCTATTCCATCAATGACACTACGACCGGATATCGGTGGATGATGAATGAGAATGAAGATCCTTTTATTCAGACATTTGCTGATTATTTTATGACCCATTCCTCTGGACTGAGCATGTCATCCAAAATATTTAAATATATTAATGTGACACCCAGCCTTTCATTAAAATCCGATTGGGTGAATCGATCATTCACCGGAGCTATCGATTCCACCGGAACAATCAACCGCAATGAGGTGACTGGATTTTCGGCGCGGACTACTGGCTCTTTTAACATCTCCATGAATACCCAAATCTATGGACTCTTCCCCATAAAAATTGGTAAGATGGAAGCAATTCGCCACGTGATTGCCCCATCAATCGGTTATTCTTATCGACCCGATTTCTCACGGGAGGTCTTTGGCGCCAACCCCGGTTATTATGAAGTTATTCAACAAGATAATGGAGAGGTGGTGTACTTTGACCGCTTCTCCGGTACTTTGGCTGGGGGCACACCCAAGGGCGAAAGCCAATCCATGAATTTTTCCATGACCAATAGTTTTCAGGCAAAAATCGTTAATGGAGATAAAGAGAGAAAACAGGATTTATTTTCCTGGCGTATGAGTACCAGCCGGAATTTTGTGGCAGACGCATTCCAATGGAGCAATATCAGTTCATCGATTCGAGCCAATGTGAGTCGAAAGTTAAATTTAGATTTTAGTATGGTCCACGACTGGTACGATTATGATACAGAAAAAAATATGCGTATTAACAAATTCATTGCCCGCAATGGGATACCCATCCCACGGTTGGTAAATGCTCGGTTTTCTACTGGATTTCGATTTTCCGGAAAGCGTTTTTCTTTTAAACGGGAAGAAGATGAAACCACGGATGAAGACACTACTGAATCAGTAGAAAGAGTCGATGGCGCCAACCTGGCTGGCATGTTTACCGGTTTTGGATTAAAATCAGAGGGTGATAAAAAACAGACCGGTGAACTTTGGTCTACCTCAGCCAGTTTTAGTTTTGCCTACAATAATTTCAACCCTAACAATCCCCAGAAAACATTCTGGATGTCTTCCAACTCCACCATCAATGTGACTGAAAATTGGAAGGTAAAGTATAATGCACGGTTTGATCTTATTAAACAAAATTTAGTCAGCCATACTTTTTCTATTTATCGGGATCTCCACTGCTGGGAAATGAGTGTAAACTGGACACCAAATGGATATGCTTCAGGACTTTATTTAAAACTGAATGTAAAATCCCCAAACCTCAAAGATTTGAAACTGGAACGGCGGGGGGGATCATTCAGCAGACCATCTTTGTTTGACCGATAATTAAAATTTATGTTATTGGTAGTAATACCGTCGTAATTGTATTTCATCTCAACAGGTTGACGCTTCAAAAACCGATAAGAGTAATAGTGATCTGACATTGTTCAACAATAAATTTTAGGTCAAGATTAGTTAGCATAAGATGATATGCTGTAAATTCCGCAATAACTATGGAACCCTATTATGTTTTGTCCTGAATGTAAAAGTGAATATGTTGAAGCAACAAACGTCTGTCAGGACTGCGGCGTATCCCTGGTTGAACTTAAACCAAAGCCTGAACCGTTGGAAAATATGACTTGGGTTTCCATTGCACATTTTGATGGAACCATTGTGGCTGATATGGCCGTAGAAATTTTAAAGGACAACGATGTCCCCTGCTATACTAAAGGTGATTTTATCAGTTCTGCTTTCGGAATTAATGCATTGAGCCTGCCTGGCGGCTCTGTAAAATTGTATATTCCTGACTCATTAAAGGCACAAGCAGAAGACTTACTGAAAGATATTATATAATACAATGACTAAAGAATTTATCCGATCGATTAAAGGTACCCAGGATATTCTTCCGGATCAAAGCCAACGCTGGCAAGCGCTGGAAACCACCATCCGCAACACCATGGATACCTATGGGTATGGTGAAATCCGGACTCCTGCCTTTGAACGAACAGAACTTTTCGCCAGTGTGGGTGAAGGAACCGATATTGTTTCGAAGGAAATGTATAGCTGGACAGACCAAGGAGGTGAAAACCTCACCTTGAAACCGGAACTGACTGCCCCCGTGGTTCGGTCATTCATCCAAAATAATTTGGGGGGCCAAAGCCCCATGAATAAACTCTATTATATTGATGCATTGTTTCGAAGAGAGCGACCCCAGAAAGGACGCTACCGCCAATTCCACCAATTCGGAATTGAAGCATTTGGGTCTGAGCATCCGGAAATGGATGCAGAGGTCATTGCTTTGGCTATAGCCGTTTTTAATGATATTGGGTTAGAGGGACTCACATTAAAACTCAATTCCATTGGTTCGTCGGAGTGCAGAAGTAATTATCGAAATACACTTCGTGATTTTTTAAAACCACACATTAACGATTTAAGTGAAACCAGTCAGAACAGATTTGAAAACAATCCACTTCGTATTTTGGATACAAAAGCACCCCACGAAATTGAAATACTCAAAAATGCCCCCAACATTTCTGATTCCTGGACGGCTGAAGATAAAGCCCACTTTGAGGAAGTTTGTGCCCTTCTGGATGCCATGGAGATTCAATATTCATTAGCGTCAAATCTCGTACGCGGGCTGGATTATTATACCCGCACCACATTTGAGATTACGTCTAAAGCCTTGGGGGCCCAAGATGCTATTTGTGGCGGTGGCCGTTATGATGGGCTCGTAGAAACATTGGGAGGTAAACCCACACCAGGCATCGGTTTCGCCGCCGGGATGGAACGAATCCTTTTAGCCCTAGGTGATGACGATTCAAGCGGCAATCCTACACAAGTATATATTGTAGGCCTCGGGGATGGAGCCCGGCCATCGGTGGCAAAATTAGCAGAAGATTTGAGACAGAATAATATTCGCACAGATTTTGATCTATTGCGTCGATCCATAAAAGCCCAAATGCGAGAGGCTAATAAATCCGGAGCAACCATTGCGGTAATTATTGGAGATAAAGAATTAGAGTCGGGACAAGCCGAAATTAAGGATTTGAAAACGGGAGATCAGGAACCGGTAAAAATAAAAGCGTTGGTAGATCATATCAATTCTTTGACATTATAAAATTTTCTTTTACATTAATATACGCGCGCGATATTGCGGCATTGCTACTGATTACAGAAAAAAAGAGATACAATGAGTTCAAAACCAATATTAATTGTTGAATCGCCTTCTAAGGCAAAAACCATTTCGAAATACCTCGGTGGTGAATATGAAGTCATGGCCAGCGTTGGCCACATCAAGGATTTACCCAAAAAAGAATTGGGCGTGGATGTGGATAACGACTTTACAACGGTGGAAGATGTACTTCCCGATAAAAAATCCTTTATGAAAGATTTTAAATCTTTGGCAAAGAAAACCGACCGAATCGTTATCGCCACTGACCCGGATCGCGAAGGAGAAGCCATTGCAGCACATATTGCTACCGAAGTAGATGCCTCAAAACTTTCTCGTGTTCAGTTTACAGAAATCACAAAAGAAGGTGTTGAAGAGGGTATGAATAACCCCCGAGAAATTGATAGCGATTTAGTGGCAGCCCGCCAAACCAGACGCATTATTGACCGACTTGTGGGATATAAAGTTTCCCGCGTCCTCTGGAGTACGTTAAAAAAGAATATGAAATTTGTAACCGTCAGCCTTTCGGCTGGCCGTGTACAATCGTCTGCACTTCGGATGATTGTGGAAAGAGAACGACTTCGCCAGGCATTCCATTCTGCATTGTATTATGATTTAAAGGCAAACTTACAATCAAAAGACAACCCATTTCCCGCTACACTCATTCGTATGGACGGTAAGCGTCTCGCGACCGGAAAAGATTTTGACCCGAATACAGGACAGTTAAAGAAACAAGATGTCCTATTATTATCTAAAGCCCAGGCAGATGAATTGGTAAAAGAATTGAAAGGCGGTCCCTGGACGGTTAAGGATGTGGAAGAAAAGATCAAAAATTCTCATCCCAAACCACCCTTTACCACTTCCACGCTTCAGCAGGAAGCAGCACGGAAACTGCGATCCTCAGCACGGAAAACCATGCGTACGGCCCAGCGACTATATGAGCAAGGGTTTATTACCTATATGCGGACCGACTCCACCACCCTTTCGACAGAGGGCATTAATGGTGCGCGAAATGAAATTGTATCTCGTTTTGGTCAAGAATATTTACCGGAACAAGCACGGACTTACGCTACAAAAGTGAAAAATGCCCAGGAAGCCCACGAAGCCATCCGCCCCGCTGGTGTTACTTTTCCATCAGTGGATCAAGTTCGCGGTGCCATCGATGAAGATGCAGCAAAATTATATGACCTTGTTCGAAAACGAACATTGGCATCCCAAATGAAATCGGCCAAAGTGAAACAAATTTCCGTAACAATTGAAAATCAAAAAACGGAATTCCGTGCCAATGGAAAAGTGATTCTATTCCCGGGCTATATGGCTGCTTATGTAGAAAGTACAGATCGCAGAAGCGGCATCATGGAAGATCAGGAATCAATTTTACCTGATATGGCCAAAGGACAAACCCTCACCTGCAATGAATTAACAGCAGATGAACATGCAACCCAACCACCGGCGAGATTTACAGAGGCATCCCTGGTAAAAGAATTGGAAGCACAGGGAATTGGACGTCCTTCCACTTTTGCCAATATTATCGACACCATCGTTTACCGAACTTATGTGAATAATAATCGGGGAAAATTGACACCAACCTTTTTAGGAATTGCGGTTACCCAGCTATTAGAAAATCATTTTACTTCTCTCGTCGACAGTCAATTCACGGCCAATATGGAAGATGGCCTTGATGCGATTTCCCGCGGGGAATTAGATGCAGTCCCTTTCATGAAAGCATTTTATTTTGGCTCTGATGACCAAATCGGATTGGTGGGTATGCTGGATGATAAAATAGATATTGGGAAAGCCTGTTCTGTCAAATTGGATTATGACGGAGATCCTATCGAGATACGTGTGGGGCAATATGGTCCATTCATTCAACAGGGTGAAACGCGAAAATCGGTCCCTGCTGATGTATATCTCGGTGATTTAAATGTGGATAAAGCATTGGAAATCCTAAACCAAGAAATTAATGAAGACCGCGAATTGGGTAAAGATTCGGATACCGGTGAAATGGTTTTAGTTAAAAACGGACCTTACGGACCCTATGTTCAATTGGGAGAAACCAGTAAACGAAAAGGGATTCCAAAAGGAACACCAGCCGATGATATTGATCTTGAAATGGCGCTTAAACTATTATCACTCCCCAGAATATTAGGAAAATTTCCTGATTCTGACGAAGATGTGAAAGCGGACTATGGCCGATTCGGACCCTACGTGACTGCAGGGAAAGGAAAAAATGGCACCATCCCTCCCACTATGTCGCCTTTAACCATTGAATTGGCAGAAGCATTGGAGCTAATTAAAAATCGAAATAGCGGTCCTCAAGAATTACGAACATTGGGTAATCATCCGGAAACCGGAGAATCTTTGGTCTTGAAATCCGGACGATATGGCCCTTATCTCACGGATGGAAAATTTAATGCTTCTCTGCCTCGAGATACAGATCCGGAAAAAATGACATTAGAAGAAGGGGTAGAGCTCATCAATAAAAAGCGGGCGGCTCCTCCAAGAAAAAAACGCCGTAAAACCAAAAAGAAAAAGAAGGCCAAAAAGAAATGAAAAAACTCCTTCCTATTATATTCATTCTGAGTTTGGTATGGGCCGACGAAAAAAGTGATCTTATCATGGATCTGGAACAAAGCCTTATGGCCACATGCTGTTGGAGTGGCACTGTATATGACCATGGTAACAAGGAGATGGAAATTGAAATTGCAGGCATGGTTAATACAGGGAAAACAAAAACCGAAATTCTCGATTATTATAAAGGAAAATATGGAGAACGTGTTTTGGCCATTCCTGTGGCAGAAGGTTTTAATTATTTTGCCTGGATTGCCCCTATTTTTATTGGCCTATTAGGGCTTACCATTATTTTGATTTATATCAAAACAACGAAAGAAACACCTCCAATCGTTGAATCTACCGATGATTCTATTGCCTATAGCGATCAAATTGAGCGTGAACTGAAAGAAATGGATTAACCCTTACTTTCATTGCGATTGGTCAACCGGATGACAAGCAATCTCATTATTATATAATATTAGAAATGATTCAATGCTTTCATCATTTCAGACCATTTATTTATCTAAATAATTTCCTAATTTCCCCTCTTAATAATTAACGGAGATTTAACTCAACCTAATGAGTATGGAAAAAATAGTTTCCCTTTGCAAACGCAGAGGGTTTGTATTTCAAAGTTCTGAAATTTATGGTGGCTTCGGAGCCGTTTATGATTATGGCCCATTGGGTATTGCTCTAAAAAATAATATTTCCCAACTCTGGTGGCGGGCCATGACCCAACTTCATGAAAATATTGTTGGGCTAGATAGCGGTATCTTAATGCATCCCAAAATATGGGAAGCCTCAGGGCATGTGGGTGCATTTAATGATCCATTAGTGGATTGTAAACAATGTAAAGCGCGATACCGCGCCGATGAATTATTTGATGGAAATCCGGAAGATGGCAAATGGGATGAAATCCAATGCCCTAAATGCGGGACTACAGGTAATCTTACGGAACCGCGCCAGTTCAACCTCATGTTTAAAACCCATATCGGCCCGGTAGAAGAAGAAGCCAATACTGCATATTTAAGACCGGAAACTGCCCAGGGTATTTATGTGAATTATCTTCTTACTCAAAATGCCATGCGGTTGAAAGTGCCCTTTGGCATCGCCCAGATCGGGAAAGCATTTCGAAATGAAATTGTGGCCAGAAACTTTATCTTTCGTACCCGTGAATTTGAACAAATGGAAATGCAGTATTTTGTAAAGCCCGGGTCTGATGACCAATCCATGGTGGACTGGAAAGATGAACGGATGGCCTTTTATAACCAACTGGGAGTCGATGCAAAAAAACTCCGTTTTCATGAACATGCTGAAGGTGAACTGGCCCACTACGCCAAAGAAGCCTGGGATATTGAATTTGAATTCCCATTTGGCTGGTCAGAGATTGAAGGAATTCACAACCGCACGGACTTTGACCTCCGCCGCCATCAAGAATTCTCTGGAAAGAAAATGGAAATTTTTGACCAACCGAACAATGAGCGGTTCCTCCCTTATATTATTGAAACATCAGCGGGATTAAATCGCATGATGCTTGCGGTTCTTTCGGATGCCTATTGGGAAGATGATGAAAACAATCGCGTGGTGATGAAACTCCATCCCCGAATTGCACCGGTAACTGCTGTAGTTTGTCCATTAGTGAAAAAGGATGGATTACCGGAAATTGGTCGGAATGTAATGGATATTTTAAAACCTCATTTCAAAGTGATTTACGATCAACAGGGATCTATCGGAAAACGATACTACCGCCAAGATGAAGCGGGAACCCCTTATGGTATTACGATTGACCATCAATCCGTAGAAGACCAAACGGTAACGCTCCGCCATCGGGATTCGCAGCAGCAAGACCGTGTCGCCATGGACCAATTGGTGAATGCCATTAATGATAGCATGGAGAATTATTCATGAATCGCCATTTAACCCTTCGCTCCGGGAATCCCACGCTGAATGCGAAAACATTTTCCGGATTCGACGTAACTGCTGGTGCCACCATGACCATCATGGGTACGGTGCATAAAACAGCACTGGGGTTGCTTCTACTCATGACCACAGCCCTTTACACCTGGAATCTGCCCTTAGGAGACCCCAGAACAAATATGTTCATGATGATCGGCATTTTTGGCGGATTTGGTGTGGCAATTTTGACCGCTTTCAAGCACCATCTCGCAAAGTACACGGTACCTGCATACGCCCTATTGCAGGGATTAGCGTTGGGTGGTATTTCCAAATATTTTGAAATGCGTTATCCCGGAATTGTGAACCAGGCGGTTATGCTGACTTTTGGGACACTTAGTGCTTTACTTTTAGCTTATCGTTCCGGACTGATTAAGGCAACGGAAAACTTCAAACTGGGTGTGGTAGCGGCTACAGGTGGCATTGCTTTTGTTTATCTCATCAGTTGGATATTCGGTATGTTTGGCGTTGGTGTTCCCATGATTCATGGTAATTCAAACATGAGCATTTTATTCAGTATTGGTGTGGTCATTATTGCAGCATTAAATCTCGTTCTTGATTTTGATTTTATTGAAGAAGCAGCAGAAAATGGTGCCCCAAAATATATGGAGTGGTATGGTGCCTTCGGACTTCTGGTCACCTTGGTCTGGCTCTATTTAGAAATTTTACGGTTATTAGCCAAACTATCTTCGCGGAGGAATTAATCTGTGAAAAACATTAGAAATGCATTGGGCACCATAGTCGTTTTGGTTTTATCTATTATCCAAGTAGCCGAAGCAAAACCAAAGGAAAAGTTCGCACTGGTCATCCATGGTGGTGCCGGGACAATCTTGAAAAAGAATATGACACCAAAAAAAGAAGCGGCCTATCGCGCCAAACTGGAAGAATCGCTCAAAGCAGGATATAAAATTTTGTCGTCTGGTGGGTCCGCCCTAGATGCCGTGGAAGCCACCATACACGTCATGGAAGATTCTCCCCTTTTTAATGCAGGAAAGGGCGCCGTATTCACCAATGCGGGAACCAATGAATTAGACGCTGCCATCATGAATGGGGCGGATCTGAAAGCGGGCGCTGTGGCCGGAGTAAAAACTGTGAAGAATCCCATTACAGCAGCGCGAAAGGTCATGGAAGAGACATGGCATGTTTTATTGGCCGGCGAAGGGGCGGATAAATTTGCCGCAGAAGAAGGCCTTGAAATTGTAGATCCCAAATACTTTTACACTGAACGACGGTGGAAAGCCATCCAAAAAATGAAAAAGAATGAACAAAAAAAATATGGCACTGTTGGTTGTGTGGCTTTGGATAAAGATGGCAATCTAGCCGCGGGCACATCCACCGGGGGCATGACAAACAAACGCTGGGGCCGTGTTGGCGATGTGCCTATCATAGGCGCCGGGACCTACGCCAACAATGAGACCTGCGCTGTTTCCGCAACAGGGACGGGAGAATATTTCATCCGCGCTGCGGTGGCCCACGATATTTCTGCCCTCATGGAATACAAACGTTATTCCTTGATTAAAGCATCAAAGAAGGTGATACAAAAAGTGGGTAAACTGGGCGGTTCCGGTGGTGTAATCTGTATTGATGCCAAAGGAAATATTTCCATGCCTTTCAATACCAAAGGCATGTACCGGGGCTATATCAAAAGTGATGGAAAGGCCGTTACTTTAATTTATAAAAACGATTAATACTCCATTCTAAACCACACAATACTACGAGGCCTTTGTTGAAATACGGATTTCACTGGAATAAGTGGACGCGCAAAACCCATTATTGGGGTGCTTTCCTTATTTTTATTCCCATCATTATTATTATTGGAACGGGGATTTTACTCCAGGTTAAAAAAGAGATTAATTGGATTCAGCCAACAACAACCATTGGTAAAATAAAAAATAATCCCTCCATTTCTTTTGATGACATTCTTACCATTGCAAAAACGGTTCCAGACGCGGAAATTCACAGTTGGGAAGATATTGATCGCTTAGATGTCCGAATTCAGGCAGGAATGGTAAAGGTTCGCAGTAAAAATAATTGGGAAATTCAAATTGATACCCAATCGGGCACAATCCTTCAGCAAGCTTATCGACGATCCGATATTATTGAATCCATTCATGATGGATCCTGGTTCCATGATAAAGTGAAACTCTGGATTTTTCTCCCGACAGGAGTTGTTCTCTTTATTTTATGGATCACAGGTGTTTATATGTTGATTCTACCCTATATTGTTAAATGGAAACGAAATTTAAAATAATGAAATATATTGTTTCATTATTAGTTTGTTTTATGATTTCATGTGCCGCGCCCACATATGATATTATAATCAATAACGGAGAAATTGCTGATGGAAGTGGGGGTGATCTTATATATGCCAACCTTTATATTAAGAATGGGAAGATTATTTTGGTGGGAGATCAACCCAATGCTACAGCGTTCGAAATCATAGATGCTACCGGATTGGTGGTTTCCCCTGGATTTATCGATATGCATACTCATACTGAGCGAAAAAGTTTAGATTTTCCACCTGTTGAAAATTATCTTCAGCAGGGTGTCACAACCATGGTAGGTGGTAATTGCGGTTCCTCTCCTTTCCCAATCGGTGATTTTTTTGCCAAAACAGATTCTACCGGTATTGGTCCCAATTTAGCACTCCTTGTTGGGCATAATACCATACGCCGTGAAGTTATGGGCACTGAAAACCGTTTGGCTACAGAAACAGAAATAAAGGAGATGCAAACGTTGGTTCAGTCCGCCATGGAGGATGGTGCTTTTGGGATGTCTACGGGATTAAAGTATATCCCCGGGGCCTATTCCAATTTGGATGAGGTTGTGGCTCTTGCTTCAGTCGTATCTGAGAATGATGGGTTTTATGCAACCCATATGAGGGAAGAAGGAATTGGATTACTTGAATCTGTGAAAGAAGCGATTGATATTGGGAAACAAGCAAACTTACCCGTACAAATCTCTCACCACAAAGCAGTAGGTAAGTCTATGTGGGGCCAAAGTATTAAAACACTTGATATGGTAGATAATGCACGTAAAGAAGGATTGGAAATTTCCCTAGATCAATACCCTTATACGGCCACAAGTACGACCCTTAAAGTAGTATTCCCTGCTTGGTCATTAGCCGGCGGACATGAAAGATTAAAAGAACGACTAGATGATCCCATTCAACGGAAAAAAATAAAAGATGGTATTGTGTGGAATATCGTTTATGATCGAGGCGGCGGCGATCCGGCCAGTATTGTGGTCGCAAGTTATCCAACCGAACCTCGTTTGAATGGAATGAATCTGGCTAAAATTACCCAATCGAAAGGATTTGACCCCACGCCGGTAAATGCAGCTGAAGTTTTGATGGATATGGTATATGCTGGCAATGGATCCGGGATTTATCACTGTCTTAATGAAAATGATGTCCGGAGAATCATGGCTCACCCCCAAGTCATGCATGCCTCAGATGGAAGTACAATTCAATTAAATCATGCACAGCCTCATCCGAGAAATTATGGGACCTTCCCTCGTGTACTTGGATTGTATGTTCGAAAACTTAATGTAATTTCTTTGGTAGAAGCGATACGGAAAATGACCAGTCTCCCCGCTTCAATCTTGGGCCTATCAAATCGAGGAAAAATAAAAAAAGAATATGTGGCTGATTTGGTAATTTTTAATCCTGAAACCATTATGGATAAGGCAACGTGGGATAAACCCCATCAATATCCATCGGGGATTTCTTGGGTGATTGTGAATGGTAAAGTTGCCATTGATCATGGAGAATGGACAAAAATTTTATCAGGAAAGGTATTAAAAAGACATGAATAAAAGAAAATTAATTAGAATCATTATGACCCTACTCTTGCTCATAACAGCAGGTTTGGGATCTCACCCCCGCCCTGTCTATGGGAAAAACGGTATGGTGGTTTCAACCAGCCGCCAGGCCTCTCAAGTGGGGATTGATATCCTTAAGAATGGCGGGAATGCAGTAGATGCAGCTGTTGCGGTTGGTTTTGCTTTAGCTGTTACGTCCTCCTCAAATGGGAATATTGGCGGTGGCGGCTTTATGGTTGCTCGATTCGCCGATGGAAAAACCTTTACGTTGGATTACCGGGAAATGGCACCGGCCAAGGCCCACCGGGATATGTACCTTGATGAAAAAGGGGATCCCATAAAAGGAAAATCCCTGCTTGGCCATTTGGCATCTGGTGTACCGGGATCTGTCGATGGACTCCTCAAAGCCTGGCGCGATCATGGCTCCGGGAATATATCCTTGAAGCAAGTATTAGCTCCGGCCATTAAATTAGCAGATAAAGGATTTGATTTATCCTATTATGAAGCAGAGCGATTTAATCGGAGTAAAGAGCGGTTAAGCCAGCATCCTGAAACAAAAAGAATTTTTACCCGGGAAGACCGGGTATGGGAAATAGGCGATTTTTTTATTCAGAAGGATTTGGCTAAAACTTTGAAACGCATTTCCAAAAAAGGTCGAAATGGTTTTTATATGGGAAAAACGGCCGATCTAATAGTAGCGGAAATGGAAATAGGCGGCGGATGGATTACCCATAAAGATTTGGAAAATTATGAATCTAAGTATCGAGATCCAATCAAGGGATCCTTTGAGGATATTGATATCATTTCCATGGGGCCACCGAGCTCTGGAGGAATTTTACTGGTTCAAATGCTCAATATGGTGAATGAAATTCAAAAAAGGTCAAAAGAATTCCCCATTGATTTCAGTTGGAATTCATCCGATTATATTCACACTATAATAGAAATTGAAAGGCGGGCGTATGCGGACCGCGCAGAACACATAGGCGATGTTGATTTTTGGGATGTTCCCACTGATATGTTACTTTCAAAATCTTATGCCAAACAAAGAATCAATCAAATTGATCTGTCCAAGGCTACGTCTTCTCAATTGGTAAAGCATGGAGATGGCCCTATCAAAGAAAGCGAAGAAACCACTCATTATTCTGTCGTGGATAAGGATGGGAATGCGGTCTCCGTAACCACAACCATTAATTGGGGATATGGCAATGGTGTGACTGTTACCGGCGCTGGATTTTTACTCAATAATGAAATGGATGATTTCTCTATAAAACCGGGTGTCCCCAATGTATTTGGATTATTGGGTAATGAAGCAAATAAAATTGAAGCAAAAAAGAGACCACTTAGTTCTATGACACCAACCATAGTATTAAAAAATGATAAACCCTTTTTAGTCCTCGGCACACCAGGTGGGTCAACCATTATTACCACTGTTCTTCAAAATATTTTAAATGTTACCCTTCACGAAATGGACATAAAAGAAGCTGTTTCATCTCCACGATTCCATCATCAATGGTTGCCGGATATGGTATTCTATGAAAAGTATGGGTTATCCAGTGATATCATTGAAAACTTGAATGGTCGTGGCCATGATATGAAATTGCGTGGAAATATCGGCGAAGCCAATGGCATAATGATTGATGAAAAAGGCTATTGGGGTGGTGCAGATTCTAGAGGTGAAAATACAGCGATTGGCTATTAATATTTTAAGTTAAATCCTTTACGGCCAATTGGCCACATCCTGCATCAATGTCGGTTCCCTTACTCCATCGTACTGTCACCGTAAATGGCGCATGTTTGAGCGAATGTATAAAAGCGTGAATTTTATCTTCTTTTGGACGATTGTACTTTCCCCCGATTTCATTATAAGGAATCACATTCACTTTACAGGGCAGTGAACGAAGTAAATCAATAAGTCGTTCACCATCTTCTGGAGAATCATTCACATCTTTAAGAAGTACATATTCAAATGTAATAAACCGGCGAATTTTTTTATGATAATAATGGGCGGATTCAATAAGTGATTTTAAAGAATGCGTCTTTGTTAATGGCATTATGGTATTTCTACTTTTTTCATCCGTTCCATTTAAACTGATTGCTAATTTATATTTATGATCCTCATCAGCCAATTGTCGGATTTTTGGTACTATTCCCGCTGTAGATATGGTAATTCTTCTGGCACCAAATCCCATTTCTTTGCTCAATATTCTGGCAGCTTCTATGACACTTTTATAGTTTAAAAAGGGCTCCCCCATTCCCATAAAAACAACATTTGTGATTCGAGATTTTGACTGGGTTTGTAGATGAATCACCTGATCCACTATTTCACCAACACTTAGATTTTTAATAAACCCCATGGATGCTGTGGCACAGAATTTGCAATCAACTGCACATCCCACCTGGCTCGAAATACAAACGGTTGTTCGCTTTCTATCGTTCATCAATACCGATTCTATATTTTGTCCATCTAATGTCTCAAATAAATATTTTCGGGTAGATTTGGAGTCTGATCCACTTATTTTGATGATTCTCAATGGATGAAGCGGAATCATATTTTCAAGGTTATCCCGCAATGATTGGGGAAGGTTTTCCATTTCACCCCAACTGACCACACCATGATCATAAATCCAATTGTGGATTTGCTCTGCGCGGAAGGATGATTCACCCAATACTGTCAGAAGCGAATCAATTTCATTTGTATTTAATTCTAAATATGATTTTTTCATGGTATTATTTGGTTGAGATATGGGTTTGAATTTCTATCTTCCACAATAGTCTCACAAGACATTCGTGTTGTTTCATTCGGAGACGTCTAGTAATTTTTCGCCCCATTTTATTTAAACAAGGACTCAAATGGAAAAGAAAACCGATTTACAGTTACTCGAAAAATTAGATGATGTTAAAAGTCGCTTCTTCAGCGAAATTGCTAAATCTATCATTGGCCAAAAAGATGTGTTGAATCATATCCTGATAGCTCTCCTGTGTAAGGGGCATACTTTAATTGTTGGTGTACCTGGATTAGCGAAAACACTTATGATTAAATCCATGGCTGATTTGCTGGATTTAAGTTTTAGTCGGATTCAGTTTACACCAGATTTAATGCCCAGTGATATCACCGGGACAGAGGTGATTGAAGAGGATCAAACGACTGGGAAACGCAGTTTCCGCTTTTTTAAAGGTCCCGTTTTCGGCAATATTATTTTGGCCGATGAAATCAACCGTACACCGCCTAAAACACAAGCAGCATTACTCGAAGCGATGGAGGAACATAAGGTTACTGCGGCAGGAAACACCTATGATTTAGAGGAACCTTTCTTTGTCTTGGCCACTCAAAACCCCATCGAACAGGAAGGAACCTATCCACTCCCGGAAGCACAATTGGATCGCTTTATGTTTAATATATTAATTGATTATCCCACCCATGAGGACGAAGTCTCAATCGTCAAGGTAACAACTGCCCAGAAAGAATCAAAATTAAATCAAGTTATCTCCCGAGAAGAAATCCTGAAATTTCAGGATTTGGTCCGGCGAGTCCCTGTGGCAGATAATGTCATTGAATATGCAGTAAATTTGGTTAGTGCAACACGTCCTGGAGAAAATGCACAAGATTTTATAAACGAATGGGTTGATTGGGGAGCCGGGCCCAGAGCATCTCAATTTTTAATATTAGGTGCCAAAGCAAAATCCATTTTAGATGGTCGCCCCACTGCAGATATTGATGATATTAAATCACTTGCTTTACCCGTGTTACGTCATCGCGTATTGCCAAATTTTAATGCTGAAGCTGAAGGTATGAGTGTAGATGATATTATTAGCAAATTAATAAATTAATCGCATTCTAAAACTCAATTAAAAACCGAACATGAAACTTCAAACATCCAACGTGTTAGATAAACGAAAATATCTCGACCCAACGATGGTTGCAAAAATAGACAACATGGCGCTTCGAGCCCGCCTAGTCGTTGAAGGATATTTGATCGGCCAGCATAAAAGTCCTTATCATGGGTTTAGTGTAGAATTTGCGGAACATCGTGCTTACGGACATGGAGATGAAATTCGTCATATTGATTGGAAGTTATACGGAAAAACGGATCGGTATTACGTAAAGCGTTATGAAGAAGAAACAAATCTTCGATCCTACATTTTGCTCGATACTAGTCAATCCATGACCTATAGCAGTGGGTCTATATCAAAACTGGAATACGCCAGTTATTTGTCCGCTGCCTTGACTCATTTAATGTTAAATCAAAGAGATGGAATGGGTTTGGTTTTATTCGACGAAAAAATACGAAAGTTTATTCCACCCCGGGCGTCTGCATCTCATGCAAATATAATCATGGGTGCATTAGACAATATAAACACTGGGGAAGATACACAGATTCGCACCACCTTGGATCACATGGCAGAACGGATAAAAAAACGTGGACTGGTAATATTGATTTCTGATTTACTAGATGATCCAGAGCAAGTATTGATGGGGTTAAATCATTTTAGACATAATAAACAAGAAATGATTGTTTTTCATCTATTGGATCGTCAGGAACACGATTTTCAATTTGGAGATCGAACAAAATTCAAAGATCTTGAAACAGGAGAAACAATCACAACTGAACCTTGGCATATTCGATCGGCATACCAGAAAGTCATTGAATCATTTCAGCGAAAATATCAATTGGGATGCCGAAACCAGCGAATAGATTATGTCCCCTTATTTACAGATCAGCCCTTGGATATTGCCCTGAATGAATATTTAAATAAACGGAAAAGAACCGGATAAAAAAATCCCCTCAATATATAAATTAAGGGGATTTAAATATCTAATAGTATTGGTTAAATAATCATCTACCCAACTTTTTTGACTTCTCAAAATAGCGGGTCGCCCCATCCATATCACCTTGCTTAATTAACACACGCGCCATGCCTTTGTAATGTTCCGGGTTATCCGGCTCCAGCGCAATAAGTTCACGATAGAACTTGGAAGCCCTACGCCATTTCTCTGCATTTTCAAATGTTTGGGCCATACCCACCAAAGCTTCCGAATCATCAGGATTAAGATCATAGGCATACATAAAAGCATCTTCAGCTTCCTGAAAATGATCCAATTGCATATTCAGTACACCCAGGTTGAAATAGAGGTCAGATTTCCGCATTTTATCTGTTTCGGTCTTGATTGCAGCCTCAAAGGTTTCAACCGATTTTACTTTTTCACCCAAATCATAATATAATGTGGCTAATTGACGAATGGCTAACGTGTTGGAAGGATCAATATCAATAGCTTTTTTTACAAAAGTGACTGATTCCTCCTTGTTCCCAGTTCGAGATAGAATTTGTCCCAGCGCTAAATTAGATTGAAAGTCATTTGGCATTATCTCCGTTGATTTCCTTGCATTGTGTACCGCCAATTCTTCATTCCCCAATTCAAAATAACAGGTGGCCAATATTGAATAGGTTTGACCTTGAGTCGTATCAACGTTTGCTGTTTCTTCAAACTTCTGTATGGCTTTTTCTAACGTTGATTTTTCTCTCGATGCTTTATATTCATTAAATAACCGGACAGCTGAATTATAGTTATCTGCCCAAAACATAGCTCGGTAATTCCGAACCATTTCACTGACAGGCCGGTCGGGTATTTTTTTATCAGGATCTGTTGCTATTGCCTGATCAAACATTTCATTCATTTGATCCCATTCTCCTTTTTTAGCATGAACATGATATCCAATTTGGATCATTACTTCAACATTATCCGGTTCAACCTCAAGTGCTTTAAAAAGAAACTCTTCCGCTTTCTCCCAATCTTCATTCTGGATGTATAGTTTAGCAGATGTGTACTCTTGAGATGGGCACCCCCAAAATGCTATACTCAAAACGGGTAATAATAATATTCGTTTACGAATGTTTAAAGACATGGATTCCTCTATATTTATTCTCGAAAATATCTCTGAAAATTAGGGTTGGTTTCTACTTTTTTCAAGAGGAAACCTCTTCAATTTTTATTTTGGCCAGGGAAGATCAACATTTAATTGTTTTATAACAGATTTTTCAAACTGTGCGCCCGGAATCTGAATAATTTCTTCAGCTAAATATCCACCAATTTTCCCTGCCGCCTTCCCGCTATATCCTTTAGATAAGGCAGCTATGAATCCGGCTGCGAACATATCACCTGCGCCTGTTGAATCTTTTGCAATGATCGGGCGAGATGTAATTTTGCATAGATTACCACTATCAATAACAAAACACCCTTCTTTCCCTAATTTGACGGCGGCTATATTCGCAATTTGCCCCAATGAATTCGCTGCTGCATTTATATCCTTTGTATCAAATAAAATTGATAATTCTGCCTGGTTGGCAAAAACGACGTCTGCTTCCTCTTCTATTAAGGTTAAAAATGCATCCCTATATCGCTGGACTGCGAATGGATCAGCTACATCAAAAATTACCTTTATTCTATTCTCTTTTGCGATTGAGAGTGCATGCTTAATAGCAGATTTTTGGGAATCTGTATCCCACATGTATCCTGTAAAATAAAAAATATCTGCCTTTGCCAATAATGATTCATCAATATCTGCAATTGAAAAATCCTGACACATACCCAAATGAGTATTCATGGTTCTTTCACCATCCGGTGTCACAAGAATTATACTGGAACCAGTCGGTCCATCACCTATAACTAACCGTGAGATAATTCCATATTTTTCAACTTGAGCTTTATATATTTCCCCAAATTTATCATTCCCTATTTTACCAGAGATGACGCCTGTGATTTCTAATCCGGCACAAGCGACAAGTGTGTTTGGTGCGGACCCTCCAGGATGATAGATGGGCGACATATTTTTAAAATAACTCATAATTTCTTTTTGTCTATTTTCATCAACTAGATGCATAATCCCCTTGTCTACACCAAGGGTTTTTAAATCTTTGTCCTCAACATTAATAACAACATCTATCAATGGGTTTCCAATCCCGAAAATGGCGGCCTTACTTAATTTCATTTATTATGCTTATGTTAATCTGGAAAAATTATTATTATAATTTAGGAAATGGTTACTGCACTTCTCCCAGAAACCTTCTTTCCACTCCGATTAGTTTACATGGCTTGGATAACTGACTTCAAGCTCGATTTTGAGATTTCTAGTAATAGGACGATTAATTTGATTCAATTTATAATTTCTTGCCTAATGACGGGCATAAAAGGTATATTGTGATATAATGGACTCCAAAACCTTTGCAATAATCACGGATGTACATTCTAATGTTGATTCATTGAAGCATTCAATTTCAATTATCAATGAACGGAAAAATATTGACCAAATTATTTGTTTGGGTGATTGCTTCGCCCTGGGCCCAGACCCAATTAACACATTAGAATTATTAAAAACACTTCCCAATTGTATTTTTATTCGAGGAAATCACGATCGATACCTATTGGAAAAATTATGGACTCAAGAAAGACCAAACCTCGAAGGTATGTCTCCCGATGATCCTCTTTGCCAAGCCATTGTAGCCAACGAAGAATGGACAGCCAATGAACTGGGAGATGCCGGTGTTGATTTTTGTTCCGCCATGCGTATTGCCTATCGTGAAATCATTGGAAATACTTTAGTTGAATTCACCCACGCATGGTATCAACGGGACGATCAACCACCATCTATGGACGAAGCTTTAGCATGGCGGAATCACGTGGCATCGGCCCATCCGGAAATTGAACAATATATTTTTATACATGGCCATGTCCATATTCCTCGAAATGAAACAAAAGAAAATTTAACAATTCTTTGCCAAGGAGCCACAGGATTGCCGTTCGATGAAGATCCCCGGGGCGCCGTTGCCTTTCTTTCTGTTGGAGATAACTTTCAATGGGATGTTATTCGATATGATTATAATAAATCGAATACCATTGATTTACTGGAAAAACGGCAACCGCCATTTTACCAAAATTTACAAAATACCATTCGATACGCTACCATACGAAACGACCTTTAAGGTCAACCTCAATTCCATGTAATTTCTTTTTCTCAATTGTCATAAAATTATGCCATATTTCGATCATAGTGCCACCACGCCGATTCATCCTAAAGTTTTGAAAATAATGATGGATGTGGCTCAGCATAATTTTGGGAATCCATCCAGCGTTCATGCTTCCGGGAGAAAATCCAACGCCATTATAGAAGAAGCTCGACGAACAATCGCCACTGCCATCCATGCATCCCCATCAGAAATTATCTTTACTGGCGGCGGCTCCGAAGCAAACAACATGGTGTTGTGGTCTTTAATTCAATCGAATAAAAAACATGTGGTTACCTCTTCCATTGAACATCCAGCTATTCTCACAGTTCTGGAAAAACTGGAACCCTTGGGAATTTCATTTACAGTTCTCCCCGTAAATCACCAAGGACGAGTTAATCCAAAAATATTAGAAAAGTCTATTCAATCTGACACAGGTTTAATATCAATCATGATGGCCAATAATGAAGTTGGGACTATACAACCCATCACCGAACTCATAGAAATAACCCATAATCATGGGATCCCATTTCATTCAGATGCGGTACAAACATTAGGGAAAATTCCCCTTTCAGTACAGGATGTTCAGGCAGATTTTATGAGTTTTTCGGCGCATAAACTCTATGGACCCAAGGGGGTTGGGTTTTTATATAAAAGAAAGGGGTTGCCTCTGAGTCCTCTCATTATTGGAGGTGGTCAGGAGGGCAAGCATCGTGCTGGGACGGAAAATGTTTCAGGAATTGCCGGGATGGGAGAAGCGGCTAGACTGGCTTCAGAAAATTTATCCAAACGCATGAACCATCTTGAAGCATTAGAAACTGTATTCATCACACATTTGAACCGTGAATGCCACAATGCTGTAATTAATGGATGCCCAAACCATCATTTACCTGGCGTTATCAGTGCATCCTTCCCTGGTTATAAAAGTGATATCCTGCTGGCAAAGTTAGATCGCTTAGGCATGGAAGTTTCCAGTGGTTCTGCTTGCGGATCGGGATCCATCAAACCTTCGCCTGTTTTGGAAGCAATGGGTATTTCTGACTCACAAAACATTTCCACCCTTCGATTCAGTTTCGGCCGTGATAACACAGAACAAGAAGTAATCAAACTCGTGAAAGCCTTGGGTCAATTCGCCAATGGGTGACCGAATCATCGTTGGAATCAGTGGCGGTGTGGACAGTTCTGTCACCGCCCTCCTTCTTCAAAAACAAGGCTATGACGTGGAATGTGTTTTCATGAAAAACTGGGAGGGAGATGAGGACGAATTTTGCACGGCTGAAGAAGATTATAAAGACGCCCTTTCAGTGTGTGATCATTTAGGATTGCCTCTTCGCAGTGTGAGTTTTTCTCAGGAATACTGGGATACGGTATTCAAATATTTTATTGATGAGTATAAAAAAGGACGTACGCCGAATCCGGATGTGTTGTGCAACCGTGAAGTCAAATTCAAGGCTTTCGTGGATTATGCCTTAGAATTGGGGGCAGAAAAAATTGCCACGGGACATTATTCGATCATAAATGAATCGAATAGCGGTTTTAAACTTTTCAAAGGAATGGATCCGGGAAAAGATCAAAGTTATTTCCTTTATTTACTCGATCAAGACGCGTTGTCAAAAAGTATGTTTCCTATTGGTGAGATTGAGAAAAAAGACGTTCGTAAATTGGCAGAAGAATCGGGTTTAGTTAATCATGCTAAAAAAGATAGTACCGGTGTATGTTTTATCGGGGAGCAGAAATTTTTCAAAGAATTTCTGAAAAAATATATTCCTACAAATCCTGGTTTAATTGAAACGATCGATGGAAAAGAATGCGGAAAGCATGATGGTCTCATGTATTATACCATGGGTCAGCGAAAAGGACTGGGCATCGGCGGTGGATATGGCAACCAGGAAGCGCCCTGGTTCGTAGCGGAAAAAGATTTAGAGCGAAATGTCCTTATTGTGGCTCAGGGGCATGATCATTCTTCCCTCTATCACAAACAGTTAATGGCAGATCAGGTTCATTGGATTAATGGATCCGTCCCCGAAAATTTGTCAGGGATATCCGCTAAAATCAGATATCGTCAAGCTGATCAAATATGTGAAATAACTGAATTATCAGTAAACCGATGTACCGTGCGATTTGATAAACCGCAATTTGCAATCACTCCGGGACAGTCTATTGTCTTTTATCTTGGGAATGAATGTCTCGGTGGAGCTGTGATAGAGAATAGAAGTTCTCATTGAAAAAAATCAAAATTGACTGGAACAAATACTATCTTTTCTTTGTATTTTAAGTGTAACTATGAAGCTGATCATTAAAGGAATAACGACTTTTTCTCTACTTTCTGCTTTGGCATTCGGACAATTTCGATCCCAATTGCCAATCCAGAGTGTTCCGGTAAACACACGTGGGCTATCCCACGCCCAGGGATTATCCTTACTGGATCCTAGTCGCTTTTCCATGAACCATAATTTTGGAATGAATATGATGAGTTTTGGTGGCCAATCGATGTCAGTAGGTGCTTATACCAATCAAATGAATTATATGATAAAGGATAATTTGAATCTGTCTACCCAATTTAGCTTAGCCTCACCCATGGGTGGTGTTAACCCCTATGCAAAAAACGGATTCGGTGGTTCCCAGCTTTACTATGGCGCCAGCTTAGATTATCAACCCACAGAAAATATTTTTGTGAAATTCAGCATGAATAATTATCCCAGATATGGTTATGCCAGACCATACTCCAGCCTATATCATACGCGATAGTGGCCAAGTTAAAACGCCGTAAATCATCCAAATTATTTTCACGTCCCCCTAAAAAATCCCGGGGAGGGAAACAACGAATGGGCTTGGTCAATACAGGGATTGCTGTCATGTCTCTTTTATTGGTTGCATTTATATTTTCTTTTTCTGGAAGACAAACCCAAAGTGGTGTCCCCATAGAAATTAAATTCCCTTCCTTACCAGACACTCCCAAATTGGCTCTTGATATTTATGAAGAAAATCCAGTATTTGAGGTTGAAATTGAAATATTAAATGGCTGTGGTGAACCAGGTCTTGCAGCAAAATTTTCAGATTTATTAAGAAAAAAACAAGTGGATGTGGTCCGTTCTGAGAATGCGGACCATTTTGAATATGAAAAAACAATACTCATTCAAAGAAACGAAAATGTAGAAGGTATGAGATATGTTGCAGATGCATTGGGTTTTGATATTGAAAATAATGAACATATTATAACGTCAATTGATCCAAATATAGATGTTGATCTCACCTTGATTATTGGTAAAGATTATCATTCGATATCGCCGATTCAATCTTATTTAAATTATTAAACTTAGTCCATTGACAAAGACTTCACCTGTTGCCACTGTCACTTCCAGTGAATTGGCAGCACAAATTGCACAATTATCATTGGATATGAAGGGGGATCAAATCCTCAGCCTTGATGTGAAAAAATTGACAAGCATTACCGATTACTTTATTATTTGTTCAGCAGATACGGATATTCAAGTGAAAGGAATTGCTGATTTCATTCGAAAAAATACGTTTCATAAACCTATCCGTACTGAGGGGTATGAACAATTAAATTGGGTATTGCTTGATTATATTGATGTGATAGTCCATATCTTTCGAACCACCGAACGAAATTATTACGAAATTGAAAAACTTTGGGCCGATGCGCCCACTACTGAATATTCAGATGACGATTTTACCACAGTTAATTCAATCGCTGGCTGATTCCCTTTCTGCCCTGGGGCTTCCAAAGCGGAATATAAAGCTATCTCCTCCAAATAATCCTGATTTTGGTGATTTTGCAACCAATGTGGCCCTCACCCTTACAAAAGATGCAGGGATAACGCCCATTCAAATTGCAAATAATATCAAGGATCATCTTGATGTTTCAGAAACGCTTATTGAAGAAATTACCGTTACGCCACCCGGATTTATCAATTTCAAAATAGCTCCGACCTATTATTACCAAATTTTATCCGAAATATTAACAAACAATCAATTTGGGCGTGGTCTTTCCGGCAAAGGCAAAAAAGCCAATGTAGAATTTGTGAGTGCAAATCCAACTGGACCTCTTACTGTAGGACATGGGCGGAATGCTGTTTTGGGTGATACCGTTTCAAATATTCTCGAATGGCATGGATATGATGTTACCCGGGAATATTATTTCAATAATGCGGGCCGCCAAATGCGAATACTGGGTGAATCAGTAAAAGCCCGTTATTTCGAAATTTTAGGTACACATTTTGAATTTCCGGAAGATGGCTATCAAGGAACTTATATTAAAGATATAGCCCAAACCATCTTGGAGGACAAAGGAAGAGATTTACTAACTGGAGATCCAATCTTTAAGGAACAAGCTGAAAAAACCATTTTTGTTGATATCAAAAAAAGTTTAAATAATCTTGGTATCCATTTTGATCAGTTTACCAATGAAAAAACATTTTATGAGAATGGCGACATTGACCGATTTATTGAAGAACTCAAAGCAAAAGACCTCATCTACGAAAAAGAAGGTGCTACCTGGTTCCGAGCCACTGCTTTAGGTAAAGATCAAGATCGTGTATATATCAAAAGTTCAAGTGAACCTACCTATCGTGTACCAGACACAGCTTATCACAGAAATAAAATTGCCCGTGGTTTTGATCTCATTATTGATATTTTTGGTTCGGACCACACAGATGCGTATCCGGATGTATTATTGGCGTTGAATGCGCTTGGCGAAAACACAGACAATATTCGCGTCCTTATTTACCAATTTGTTACTTTGCTTCGTGGTGGAGAAAAAGTAAAAATGTCCACGCGAAAAGCCAACTTTGTCACTATGGATGATCTGGTGGATGAAGTCGGTGCGGATGTGGTCCGTTACTTTTTTATTATGCGCGGTATGAATACCCATCTCAATTTTGATTTAGATTTGGCAGTGGACCAATCTGAAAAAAACCCGGTATATTATTTGCAATATGCCCATGCGAGAATATGCAACATTATTAAGCATGGTGAAACCATGGGCATATCAACTAACAGTAATTACAATCCAACATTATTGGATAATCCGGCTGAGATTCGATTGTTGAAAAAGTTGGATCAGTTTCCATCCATGGTCGAAAATGTTCTCCAGACACTGGAACCCCAAACTATCTCAACTTATTTGCATGATACAGCTATTTTCTTCCATAAATTTTATGCTGAATGTCGCGTGATTACCGATGATGCCGAATTGACAAATGCACGCATCGCCTTAGTGAGTGCCACTCGAATCATCCTCGCCAATGGATTGGGGTTGTTGGGAATTTCATCGCCGGAAAAAATGTAAATGCCCGGTTTTATTGAAACTGAATTTCAATTTTTTATTCTATGTTTCACGACA